>JAABUS010000301.1_pt1 | contig 126340 bp, 155 predicted proteins | sample 5560161 | NCBI WGS metagenome assembly JAABUS01 (sample SAMN10711885, study PRJNA513376) | rock metagenome | isolation source: Antarctica rocks | place: Antarctica: Victoria Land, Trio Nunatak nord | collected 2016-01-04 | reverse complement strand
CAACGCTATCCAGCATAGATGACCACATGTTCTTTTCGTGCTCTCCATCTTTCTGCGGTCTGTCACTGCTATTGATAACGGACGCCCTGGCCTTGGTGTTGGGTCTTCGACTCATGACTCAACCTGTGCGCGAGAATGGGAGTAACTGAAGAATTCCCTGACTGAACAGTAATATATTTCACTGCCTGTACAAAGAATAATCCATATTTTGGGTTCGCGAATTTCGCTACAGTAGACGCGACACGCGCGGATACTTTGTGTGCAAGGTTCAAAACGATTTAATGACTACCTACTACTAGAACTTCAATAATTAATTAATTTTGTAATTATTTATCGTTTTAAAAATAACAGAAAAATTATGAAGTTTAAGTTTAACTGACGCACGAAAAGTAATTAATTTTTTAAGAAAGAGTTTTCACCAGCTACTAAAAAATACAGGCTCATAAAAGAAAATTCAGTCTCAATCATTTCGTATCAGTTTGAAGGCACCTTAATAGCCTGCCAATCGGACAACTTCAATGATGCAGCCCCAGCACCAACAGTCCACGCAATACACTCGTTCCAATCAAGAGCTCCAGCTGGACATCCCGTTAAACTATTAGAAAGATCACTGTAACATGTGTTCTGATCCACGGTCCAGGTACAATCGCTTCCGATAAGCTTGAGGCCAATGTTGAAGAGTATACCCGAGGCCTCCCAGTATGGAGGTTCGCAATTCAAAGCCGAGTTGTTTTGTTGAACTGTGGTGCATGGGAACGTAGATTTGAATTCTGTGGTTTGGCCGTCCAGTGTCACGCCTGCAGCAGTGAGGCAGCCTTCCTGGCCTTGGCATTTAGTGCCACAGAAGAAGCCAATAGCAGCTTTGAAGTACTCCATATGAGGAACATAGCCGTTCGTTTTATCCCAATTTGATTCATCTTGGGGATTGCCTGGGGTGTTACATGACGGTGTAGCTGGGGAACCCGTCGGAGTTGTCTGAACTGGTGTGATAGTGGATACAGGAGTTGAATCCTGACAATATGTAGCCGTAACAATGCCATTAAAAGTAGTATGCATTGAAGTACAGGCGATGACGACGGAGTCTGGACCACTGACAGGAAGCATTGTCTCCGTGTATAGATATTGGCCTGTATGAGTTGGTGCTGCTGTGGTAGGTCCGCTACAGCTTGAGCCATCCCAGGTCTGGGATGGTATTGTACTCCAAGCGCATGCGTTTGAGCCTGTTGTCATTGTGGAATACTGGCCCGTGACCGTCCCACTTGTGCAATCACAGTATGTATCAGGAGCACAAGTCTGCGGTCCGCCGTTTCCCCCATTCGGATCTTGGCTATGAGGAAGTCAGTAGCTGCCTTCAATTACGGGGAGCCGCACTTACTGAACAGCGCAGATTGGGTCTGCCGTAGTTGTAGGTGATGCAGAGGAAGTTAAGTTTGGAGCCGTAACTGTCGCGTTAACACCCCAACTTGCGGTAGACAGAACACCCAGAATATACTGTTCAGCCGATGTAATAGCAGCTTCACCAACGTTTGAATATGAGTCTGCGTGTACACTAGCAAATGTGAATTGGCCGATGGAGCATTCTCCTGAGCAGCTAGCCGTAGCCGAAACTGTGGTAGTAGCGGGACTGACACCGCAGCTGGCCAGCGTGGTGTAGGAGTGCGTACTATATGATGAAACTGAAGCGTCATAGATGATGCTATAGTCTGTAAGAGTAGTACTAGAGCAGGAACTTGAGCTCGAGGATGTTCGGCTGGAGGATTGGTCCGACGAGGCACTGGTAGCACTCGAACTGCTCTCGGTACTCGAATGAGTATCCTCACTCGACTTTTTTTTGTTGTTGTTGTTGTTGTTGTTGTTTTTGCTGCCCTCACCACAGTTTCCGACCGATATGACACCCAGTTTCCAGCATGAAGGTGAGTCAGGCGGCCCCCTTGGCCCAGGAATCTGTGGAAGGCTGGGGCTTCCTCCAGGTCCAATGACAGGGATTGGACTGAAATAGAAGCCACCAGTATTGACTGATTCAGTAATAGATACTACTGACGTTTGACCTGCAGAGCCGGAGATAGTGATGTGTGTCGGGACAAGCGTAGGTGCAGTGATTGTTGCCAAATTGGAGAACTGAGTCTCCACGTACGAAGCCGACAGGCCACCTGAAGTGACGACACTTGTCGCCCATGCCACAGAGATCGGTGATGACAGGGATGCAGGTGGTGAAACAGAAGGTTGGGGAGCTAGTAGATGAGTAGGGGAATCTATTGTCAAGCTACTGCTTCCATCTATAAGCACTCGGTTCGTGCCAAGCGAAATAGCTGTCGACGCAATTGTGACGGGAGGTGCCCCCTGCGTGATGGTATTGGAACCAACAATTACGAATGATCCTATTGGCTGAGCAGTGTAGGTCGTCGATCCGATTTCAACCATGCCACCATCGGAGTTAGACGAGATGCCACCTGGAGTTGGATTGGATGTGCTGGTATTTGTATATGGGCCATGTGCACTGCTACCTGTGCTTGCAATTGGTGAACCAGTGGATGGATTTGATGAGCTAGGTGGGCTGAGCGAACCAGCGATTGGGCTTGGTGATCTAGCGACTGGACTGGGTGAACGGGGCAAACCGTCAACTGGACTTGTTGATATAGTAGCCGTGTTTAAAAGATTGGAAGTACTATTCCCACCAGCCGCAGAGGCAGAGGGAATACCATTCGATGTGGAAACGACATTTCCAGTACCAGGCCCGGGGCCAGGCAGTGGTGAAGGACTTCCTGCATTTGGCGTGAAAGGACAAGATTTAGGGCCTTGAGAATCAGAGAGGTGGTAGATTTGATAGACACTGCCGTCACAACCGACAGAGAGGACCTAGAAAAAATTAGCCAATCTACTATCTCTTGTAACCAATCGGGGTCAATGTTATGAAGATTACCTGCGTGGCCCATGGTGGTGGGAACATGAAGCCCGATTCCGCTGTGATCTGGGCTGGCCATTGAATCTCTGCATTAAAAGCCATTGCTTTTCCAGACACGGTAGCCGTACAATTCACTTCTTCGGCTTTGGAACAAAAGTATACTGGTAATGTCGTAACTGTTGTTAAAGGAGGCGGTGTAATAGTCGTAACCGTCACCGAGTCGGTGCTAAGGCCAGGAATCGAGAGAAATGTGCCACTTCATATATTGGGTGATGATTAGCTCTGCAATACTTCTAGTAGCTTCCCGTAACTAACGTCAAGGCACCAGCCAGAGAAGAGGTGTCCCCACTGGCCTGCCGGCGTCGTAGTGTCTTTAGTGTGGTGTCTGGAGCTGCCGTTGAGGCCCTTTTAACTTCGGTTGCTTCAACAAGAGGGATTGAAAATAGCGCAACGAGATATAAAAAACGCTGCATGGCTTGAAAATATATCTAAAATTGGAAACTCTTATGTTCTGAAAGAAGTACCATAACATTACAACGAGTCGATGGAGAAAGTTGGAAGAATATATGACTTTCGTGTATGCATCCTTGCTATCGGTACTTCATCCAGGCTGAGCAAAGCCATTGAGGCGCGGCGTATGAGGTCAACAAGGTTCCCACTCTCTTGAAACAAGGCTTCGAATATGGAAGGGAGGAATTGTTTCGTCCATTTTTCGCAGTTGGGGCTGGCGAAGATGGAGCAGGCAGCGGGTCCTAGGTCCCAAACACCTGGTGGAATTACAATGCTCTATGGGAGAGACCCATAGGGAGATCCCCATGATCAGCTTTATGTTTGACTTCTTGATCAAGAGATCCGCGTTGTTGGAGATGTGCGTAGTCTTGAAAGCTATGAAGCAACATCAGGATTGGAGCAGGGCGGCGTGGGCGGCGCGGCAGCTCCGCTTACGATTATCTTAGCGCTTTGTTTTTAAGGACGCCAGCATTAATATCCTTTTGACAAACAGACCAATCAATCAATCCCGAATCTCCTTCCTTTGTGGCAGTTTTAGCTTTGCATAGCGACTGACGTCGCCTTCTCCGAGGGTAAAATCCTTCGCTAAGGAAATTTCCGCTTTCCAAGCAGCTCGTAAGTGGCTTTTTCAAGAGCATGTCCTTCTCTGAACATACTCGTGTTTTTGAAACACGTTCAAACATGCTGCAGCTACCTGTTCCTCCTGGTTAGATCCTGGTGTTGTTGTTTCAACGAGCCATGCTATATTCCTTTCAATTGTAAGGCTATATCCCTCAAAATCTCTTGCTCTGGATACATGGAATATATCTCACCAAGTTTGGCAAAATGCTCGGCCTCGTTATCAACATTGCCTTTTCCTACGTTTCCCTGAGTCTATGAATCTGTCTCGATTTTAGCACAATGCTCCCTCTTTCACGTATACTCTCGTTTTTGACGCTTTCCTACTATATTATCTCGGCTCTGGCAGCCTTTCAACACATAGACTCGTCCTGCAATCAATATGGTGGGAGCACAACGATCAATGCTGGTGCATCTGAAGCGTTGCAGGCGTTGAATGCAGCAATCAGCGACATCGATAACGCTCCCCTACAAGGCCGAATTTCCCGGATGCTGATCGCTTTGATCGGTCAGCCTTCATCCACGGTACAACAGATTTCAATTGGGAACAAACTCAAAGGTAAGCCACTCATTTTCAAAATAAGCTTGAACCAAGATTTGACGGTTTTAGCGCACTATCAGCAATATGCCAGGTCCCTCGGGCCTTCGCCTAACAATCTCTATGTTTATTGTGGTGACAGCGTGGTTTGGTCCTCCCGTAAACCGGATCCGAGTCGATCCGAATGTGTTCAACAGTTCGATCCTAGGGTAAGAAATGGCCAGGATTGCGGAGTCGACGTTGATGATGTTGAAAACAACGGACACCAAGGGTATTGGTATGCGCCGAACCCTAACCCACCTCCCTCAGGTACTTCGTCAATGGGAAATACGGCAAATCCTTTGGGTCCGACGGGTGCAGGAAAATATGTACAATTTGTCAATGTCAAGAATTTCGCAGGCATTGCATCTGGAGATTCGCTTTGCTCAGATCCAGAAGCCATGGCCGCTACGTTCAGTGCTGCTGGCCCCACTGCTGGACCTGTGGTTATGCTCTTCTGTCCTCAAGCCTTCAGTCCAAAGCCCAGCAACAACTGGGTAACTTCCAACGCCTACAAGAAATATTTCGACAACCCTGGTGTTGCTGGGGCGACTTTACAAGCTCATCAAGGCTCGCTATCTTTCGTAATAATTCATGAAATGGGGCATGCATACGCTCTTGGTATACCAGGGCAAGCCTCTTCAAAAAGCATTGCTAACTTTTGATTCAGCGGATGATGTGGCACTACAAAACGGCGAATTAGCTTATGGATGGGCTAATTGCATAACATTGGCTGCGGAGAATCAAGGTAGAAATGCAGCCGATAATAAAGCGTACAAGAACTGTGACTCGCAGGCTTTTTTTGCTATTGGTAGGTGATTCATTTCTCACCCATAGTGCATAAAGCATATAGGATAGAGCGTGCCTCTACAGCATGCCGGAAGTTGAAGTCGAAGAGATGGTGAGTTCCGTCATTACATGTGCTGACAAATACACAGCGATGTTGCTGGACGCAAGCGATTGGTCTGAAAATAGGGCTCGGGATCCACGGATACTCTCATAACGAGTGCATCAGTCTATGAAGTATGGATACATAGGTCAAAGGTCTACTGTTCGGAGTAACAGGCTCGCGGAATAAGGGAGCATGTCCGACCTGCGACAGTAATAGAGAAGCTGGCAATCTTAGGCGCTGGTCTCGTTCGACTTATGTAGATAATATTTTTAGTGGGAATTAACATCTTCTGGAAAGCTTCTTACAACCAAACGATTGTGACATCTTCTTTGCTGTCGGGAATCTTGAGCATCAGACAGCTAGCCAAGTGTTTGTTGTCAAGAATTAGCAAGTCACTGAAACGTGAGCCTGATAATAATCAAACACGCTCGTTCAATTCTGATACAATCGAGATTGCCAGACAATACGCTGCATACCCCAATGAGTTGAGATGGGATTCAACGTCTATCTTTCATCTCATGACCTTTTGTTTTATCTCTGATATGATGAAGGGAAGTAAAATAGATAATTAAGATATAGAAGTCGTAAAAATCTTGGATAAGAATTTTAATAAATTGTTTAAAAAAATTAAAACTTCTTTCAACAAGTAATGAGATCTTTACACATCATTTAGACTTTGACCAACAGGCACAGAGTCGTCTTTCTTAAATAGTGTATAATACTTCAACCTCCATCCTGTTGATAACCGTACCCCACCCAAAGACGTAATGATTCGTCCGCAACTGCAGGGAATCGCCAGCTCTCAACGCCCTTATCAGGTCCCCTCCCGCACTTCTGTCAGTCCAACGCCATATCACCTCCTTTTGCTCCTCCTTGTCTTTTTCCAACGTTTCCTCTACCACTGGAATTGACCACGCGTACAGATCTGGAGGCCCCATGTCTCGATACTTTCCATATACATTCATAGGCCGTTCCCAATCGTGGCCCGCGGCGCGTAATACAGATGGCAAGTGTGAAACGTCAAACACTCGATCACGGTTTCCTCTCTCTGATGCGCCTTCAACCTCACTGTCATCCTTCCACACCACACCCATGATAAAAGGCCTGTTTCCTGGCGGCTTGCTGTGCCAATTAGATGGAATATAATGATTACTCCAGACCTCTTCCTTCTTTTTTTGAATAGATTTCACCTGCATCCTCACTCTGATCTCTCGGCATGGATTGAGCCCTCTCAACGGCACCTGTGGCTGTTTACTCCCGGATGCTGGGTCTATCACATCGGTGCCCAGAGGAGGCATAGTGATTATATCGTGTTGATCCCAAAAATGATGTGGATTTGCGGCCACCTCTGCTGTGGTTGAGATCCAACAATCGGCATAATCGAGAACGATGGAGATGGTTTCGGTTGGAAGGCCGAAGTGTTCATTCAGCAAAGCGCGGATAAGAAGAATGGAACGCCTGGTGTGTCGATAAGGTTGGATCCAGTGAGTCCAATCGGACTTAACGGGAGGATTCGTGGCCTCTGCTGCCTCTGCTGCCTCTGCTGCCTCAAGATAATCGTGATCAACCACACGGCTGGATGTCGAAGATTTGAAGCTTAGCGGTTGAGGTAAAGGAATCATAGTATTGATGCTTGGCTGAGGCGGATAGACTGGCTGCATGAGTCCCCTTTGCTCGATCTTGACGGCCCATTTACGCCTAGTTGGCGTATGTCGAGCGGTCGTCTCAGTGTCCATGCTTAATTTGCGAAGGCGGGGATGAATTGGAACATGATCGTGGTGAGATCTCAGTTTTAGAGGATGGAGTATTCAGATCCCGTAGGTTCAGGGTCATAGGTGGAATTATGTAGTAGCTGTATCGTTGAATGAGGCAAAGCAGATGCTGAGACAAGGCTGAAACCATAGTATCGTTGGATGCAAAATTCTGTTCTCAATTTTGGATTTCAGCGAATTTGTCATTAAGTATCTACCTACTTAAGTCGCTGAATTATCGGCTTCACATCTTTTAATATTTGTTAAGCTTTTTATTCAAAGTGGTGAAATATATTAAATATAAGTTAGATGAAATCTATATATGTTAGGACCGAGCTACTGTAGAATCCAACCACTGCAGAGGAGCTGGTTAGAATGTTTGAATCAATAGGGGTATTATGACTAGAAGTTCAAGAATACAGAAGGTAGGAAGTCTCTGGAGCACTATAGAATATATTAAGTACCCAGGATTCGCGCTAGGCTCAAAGGGAACGTATTGTGAAACAAAGAAGTGTTACCTAGGTAAGGTAGAGCGAGATGAAAGTGTCCCGGTTAGGATGTTAGGGCTAGGATGTGACGGGCCAGATCTAGGCCAGATCTGGGAACCTCTCAACCCTATCCAATCCCGACACCGTAACAATATGCTTACGTTCACGTTCCAAGCTACAAGCTCAGATCAAGAGAGATCATGAGTGAATCTAATTACGACGGCTGGAAAGTGGTTTGATTCTTCACATACCTTTCGCTTGGACTCCTTTATCGTATCTCACCAGAATTTTGGAATACGAGGTCATATGGGGGCATATTGATATTTTGGTTGTTGCTGTTTGGAGGAGTCTACACTAGCGGGCCCCAGCCCTACCAGCCCTATGGAGCGGAGGTTACCAACTCCCCTATTTTCAACACAGAACGTATACTCAAGGGTTTCGAATCTTTATGCCAATCCAACGGCAACACAAAGAACGAGAACACCTGATAAACTGGTGTATCCTACCTTTGCAGGATGGGATGATTGGTTACCTGAAGCGAGAAGGCGGCACGCGAGCTCTGCACCTTGTATCGATGCAGATGTTCATGCAAGCCTCAGCGTCTATGGCACCGTATACAGTATAGAGTGCTTGTATTTTTGGGGAATCTATTTGAGCCCCCAAATTAACCCCTTTTCTTTTCTGTATGCTTGCTTCTTATAATCCAGTACAGATCCGCCATCTTCCTTCTGAAAATCTTGTTCTCCGAGCTCTCTGTTCTGCTCCAGATTGAACTACGAACTATACTGCCGCATCGTTATTGATTACCCAATTGTCTGACGCAGTTGCAAACTACTATCTTCACTTCCATTTCAATTATGCATCGCCTGTCAGCCTTCTATCTCCTTCTTTTCCATGACCTTTCTGCCGTACTGGCGCAGCTCCAAGTCCAACTAAACTTCTATACCGACCATCAATGCCAGACCCCCAGTACTGAACATGCCGCCGCCTCCATCCCAATATCCGAATGCATTATCACCCCCGGCCTTGGATCCATCTCACATCAACCCGTTCCCTGCCAAAATGGCAACGTCCAGCTCGTCGCGTACCAAGACACGTCGTGCGGCACACAGCTTGGGTCGTTGGATTGGTACAGAGTGACCAATCAGTGCTCAGCACGTTTTAGCGGCGATATTGCTGCGATATTACTCACTTGCAGCCAGGTTTCTGATGCGGGAACAATCGATCCAGGAACGCCAACCACAACCTCGACAATCGTGGTGGCGCAGGTCGCGGATTTAGCGCCAACAGTGACGCAATCTGTGGCATCAAGTTCACTATCTGTCACAAATAGCGGTGGCGTGACGGCTACGCAGACAGCATCCTCCAGCTCACCATCTAGCAGCAACAAGGGTGGTGGTAGTGGGACCGGCAACAGTGCTGGAGGTAACAGCACTTCATCCTCTTCGGCCTCATCAGGTCTCTCAACGAGCGACATCATCAGTATATCAGTTGGGCTCGGCGTCGGTATTCCAACAATACTCGTCGGACTTTGGGGATTGCGACGTCACAGAAGAAACAGACTCAATTAGGAGACGTCTTCGAATATGTATCTACGCCCACATCTGTTTTTGGGTCAAGATATGTATCCGCTACATCATATACGGAGATGGGAAGGCCATTCGCTTGCTCTGGGTGTAGCGAGCAACTATAATACTTTTTAGGAGCTGGTCAAGGATTTGGACAAGCTTCTCAGCACAACAGCCAAGGCTGTGGTCATAAAAGATGAGACAAGATCCTAAAGTCAAGCTTTGGGATGGAGGCAGTGTATTGGAAATTTGCTCGACATCGACCTTGTTGCCCAACAAGCAACTGTTCCGACTCTATCCGATCGCTCAAGCAGCGTATCACAGTGCTCCTCTTATCAAATACAGATCTATCCTCTAACGCGGTCATGTCGAAGCAAATTGGTCCGGTATATCGAGCTCCTAGTACGACGCCTTCCTCCATCCGAGACGACTATCCAATCCTGTTTAATTTAACATCTGGCCACGCTACGTATGTTAGTTCGTTGGTTCCTTGCGCCAACAGACTCGTCCACGAGCACTACAACTTTGTTTATATTCTGAGGAGTTCTGCCTGCGTAGACCTCAGTTAGCGCAATATGAGCTTGTACTTGCTGTGTTGTGCGTCGGCGAATGGAAACCCAGCCCTATCGTCTTACCTCACCGCTAGGTACCGTTGTACCTATCTAGAACAACCACTTTGCTGAACGCGCTTTCGTTAGTTACATCGCTGCTGACGAGAATTGCACCTTGTTGTTGTTTTCTGTGGGAGAACAGGGCCCGAATAAGGCTGATGATCACAGTACTAGGCGTGCTAGGTAGCTGCCGGACACCTGCTCCAACTCCAAAGTCGTTCACCGACAGGACTCTACCGTAGCTCTCCAGGTCACTCGTTGCACTCTATTCTCAAGTGGTTATCTGATGGCATACAATAGCGGAGAGTAGCATAGGGTTGCTAGTGCTCACATACGCTGTATGTTGTATGGATTCCTTAGCCTTCGGAGCTGGGGATTCCGTAGTGGCAGAATGCCTTGTATCACTCGGCTCCCGGTGGTGCACGTCTGGGCTTTCCAGCTCACCGTTATGTGACTGATGTACAGCGTAGCGGGGTGGAATATAACTCCGCTCGAAGCCGTCAATTTTCTCGCGCTTCATCCATGGCGGGTTTTGCTCATGTAACGCAGGGTCCTCGACAATGCCGCAGTCGTAGGTTAAGGTATCGGCTAGAGCATGCCCAAGATCTTCGCACCCATTGGAAAAACCCCAGAGACGTCGGAACAGACCTATCCATTCCTGTATCGAGTGCCGAAGACGGAAAACTGGATGCAGGAAGACTTATCCGTGCGCAAATTGCATAAAGTACTCGAAACTATGCGTCTTCGTATCTCCGTCTCCAGGAAATGCTCGGGTTATGGGTATGGTGACGAGTAGCGCTACTTCAGACGATGAAAGTGACATACCTACTCCTGGCGAGGCCAATTCCGTCAAAAACGAAGCTAAAGCACATCATCAGCACAGCAATGATACTAACAGGCCAGCGGAACCTAATGGTGGGCTTCAACATCTTAATGATGGCCATCGGAGTAGTGGTCCTGAGTCGGGTGTGAACCACCTATCCTTGCGGATTGGAAAGCTCGACATCACCTAGAGGATTGACGGTATCCTAAGGCCCTATGCTGTTGCCATTGTCTGTTCTTATGACATTCTTCACGGCTAATTCATAGGGCTGACTATCTGATTCCAGATGGAAGAAGCACTTTCGTGCAGCCGAGTACAATGCCCTCCAAGCCAAATCACATCATCTGGATCCTTTTCGGCGCCTCTGGTAGCGTGGTTTAAACCCTACCCTTCTCTGCCTTTTGGTACGGGCCATGTACCAAACTTCTGTGACGACGAGGTCCCTTTCTTTCCGCCACAGGACGAATGCGATTTCCTGCATCGCCAGTATTTTGCAGCTGTCGATCCACTCGCCCATCTCCTTTGTAAACGTGACTTTGACCATACAGTGGGACAAGTATACGAGAGTACATGTTATGGAATGGTATCATATTCCATGAAAGCATTGATTTTAGCCGTGTGTTTCGCTGCGGCGATCAGCTTACCATTTCAACGAAGCCAAATCTCTTTGGGTGTTGCCAAATCTGTCCTTGTGGAGAGATGTAAACTTGCTATAGAGCACTATCTTCAGAAACCCGATGTTCTTGGTACTTTAGAGCAAGAGGCCATGCAAGCTGCTATTATCTATCTTGTACAACCGCGCCTCTCCTATACCATCCGCTTCGCTAACGCTCCTCAGATTCCCATCTGCCGCTGCGAAATATCTCGGTCCATTTCAGTTTTCGTAGCAGTGTTGATGAGAAATGCGCAAATCGCTGGCTTTGGTAGAGATGACGCTGGCATGACGAGTGACTCGCTTGCAGGGCACTTGAGGAGACATCTATGGTGCCAACTCTGCTTCCTCGACCTCAGAACCGCCGAGGCTCAGGGACATCTGCCTTCCACTCGATCTAGTCAGCTCGATGTGGAACCACAGACATCAAAAACCCACCATATATAGATCTTCTTGCTTGTATAAACTCGTCCATTTCCTCCCCACCCTTTTCCTAGCCTGCAATCCCCCATCATTCCATCCCACCTCCCCCAATACCACCCAACCCGGAATCACCCTCGGCCACGACGGTCCCCAAGATCCCGCAACCATCAGTTACATCCTCAACCACCTCGCCTTCCAAATCAGCAACCTCGCCGAGACAATACTCTTCTGCCTCGGCATCCTTGGCTTTCGGCACGTTTTCACCTTCGATGTTCAGGACTTGTACTCCATCACCTACATGGGCTATCCGCACGGCGGCATGAACGGAACTGGACTTCAATAGGGCGAGGATTTTGCGGCGGACTAAAGGAGCAGCGAGGGTTTGGTTAAGTTTCTTTGGGGTAGCGTACATGTTCTCACCTCCTGAAAAAGAAAAGAATACTTTATAGTATCCCATCGAGCTATTGAAAGAGATCCAAGCACTGATCCGTTCACGCGTCTGGAACGCCGACCCGCCCCTCTCTAACCTTCGAATCCTTCGGCTTCGCTCGTCTGGGCATCGTTGTTCCGAATATCGCCGTCACGCAGCAGTCTTTACAGAGCTACGGTGTTCTGATTTTGTAGCTCGTTGACGAGAATGCTCCAAAGGGCAGTAATATGAATTATGGGATTCGGGATACGGATGATTGGGCTTCCGTTGGCGCTTGGGGATATCTTCCGGGAGTTTTTGTTGGCGACGGATCCGGATGGGTATCTGGTTGAGTTTCAGCGGAGGGGGTGAGGAGGGTTGGCTTTTGGTCGGTTGGAATGGGATGACTACTTATTTTTCTTCTCGCTTCAACAGGACGGTGAAAAAACAAGCAAGAGCAAAGACATTGCAGGGCTTCATGATAAGACCTGGAACATATGAGTTAAGAAGAAAAAGCGAAGAAGATGTAGAGCTCTTGAACAGATCGAGTATCATCGTGAACAATTGCATCGCTTTGCTTTGTGATAGTCTTATCAAGATTCGATAAACATGAAAACATTAACCGCAATATTAAAAAACAAAATATGAAAGTCTATTCACCACTGACAAGATGAGAGCACTTAAGAGTTGGAACGACAGCCAAAACCCGAGAAAGGGCAGCAGAAAGCTAGCAGGCTTTACCGGAAGAAGCAATCAGCACATGCGCCCAGCCCTAGATGTGGCCCAAGCTCTTGGCTCTTAAATCCGACATGCAAGTCCTGCCCGTCGCAATCACCTTCGTTCGATGTTGGATCTTTGTGTTACAAGAAACATTCCCTTTCGGTCTCCAGATTGTAATCTACTGCCAGTATCTGTCCCTACGTTCAATAGCATATCCTTGATGCAGCATCGAATCTCGCAACATGAACACAATTCGCGAAATCCAATCCCTCAACAAGCGCGAATTAGAAAACAATGTCTCCATAGGCGGCTCCTGGCACCGCGACTTTGACGACACAGCTTACATTTACATTGGCGGCCTTCCCTTTGACCTCTCAGAGGGCGACGTCATTGCTATTTTCTCCCAATACGGGGAACCTGTATACGTGAATCTAGTGCGGGATAAGGAAACCGGCAAGTCGAAGGGATTTGCATTCTTGAAGTACGAGGATCAACGGAGTACGGACCTGGCGGTCGATAATCTTGGCGGGGCTGTAATCTTGGGCAGGACGTTGAAGGTGGATCATACGAGGTATAAGCGGAAGGACGACGAAGAAGAAGAGGCACGGACGGCCGCAGCTGCCGGTCAGGCTACAAAGGTGGAGGGCATCGGTGGGAAACGTGCTGGCATACCGGAGAGTGAGGATGAGAGGCCAATGTTGAAAGAGGAAATAGAGCTGGCTGCGTTGATTAGGGATCATGATGAGGACGACCCAATGAAGGAATACCTGGTGCAGGAGAAAAAAGAAGAGGTGGCGCAAGCACTGGCGGCTTTGGCGAAGAAGGGCCGAAAGCATGATGAACGCAAGGAAAGACGACATCACAAGCACCACAGCCACCGGTCTCGTAGGCACAGCGGCTCGGGATCGGATGATGAGCGCCGGAGGCGGCATAGACCGCAGAGGAAGAGGTCACGGAGTCCATGAAAATGATTTAGTTTCAAGTCTTAGATCTTTACAACCGACTGGCTCGACTAGAGCGGACCTTTGCTAGCTCAGCTCAGCTCACACTTTTCTGGCGGAACGAAAAGTTAGATGGGAGGAAGAACGTCCAGCCACCAAAATCGGACTGTTGGCACTCCAAGACATCCTAGCGTCTTCTGATGGGCGACAAAAGAGAAGGCCTAAACAATGTGACAAGACAGTGAGCCGTCTCCAATACGACTGAGGAATACGTATTGGAAAGAATGAGAAGTGCCGGTGCTGACATGGCGCTCGAAATTTCGCAACTGGATGAATAGCCTGGTCACGGACGTGCAATAAGCGGGTATAATGATCGGGTGGGATTCGAGAGTGACAGTGCATTTCCAGCATTCTTTATTCGAGATTCATTAGGATATCGTTAGCTACCAAGGTACCGTTTCCAGCCATTCCTCACGCAGTGTCTCCTTCCATCATCTCCTTCACCTATGATGAACTTTTCCCACCGGCCATCTCTTCCCGCTCCAATTACAATTATCGTATAATCATTTCTCCACCCAATTATTCCTTTTCGAGGTCTACCACCTGGAATTCCTGGTATTGGTACATTACCGGTTGATTTCAGACTAGTCTGTGGGTCGTCGTCAATCTCAAAATGTGCGGACGTAAAAGAGTAGATGTCAGAAAAAACTCGAGGAAGGAGTGGTACGTTCGCTAAGATCCCCCATTTCTGCCTATTGCTCTCTTCACTGTTTCTGGTCATTGAGGAACTGTTGGAGTCGCGGTGAGATCTAGTGCCAGTGGCGGAATATTCAGACTTGGTCGAGGAGCGAGGGAGATCAAATATGTGCAAGGTTGACTTGTCCGATGTGACAGCTAAGAGTTCGCTATTGGGCGATATGGCGATTGAATAGATGACAGCATGATCCACCCCTCGGCGCAACTCGCCAATACGGGCACAATTGCTGGTGGAAAACGTCCGTATGAGCGTCCCCTTTGCAGCGGTTAGCTGAATAACTGTCAAATCCCATACCCTTATACTTACCATCTCGCTTGCGGTTGCCAGAATCTCACCATCCGGACTCAATTCCATTGCCCTCAAAGGCGAACCATGGGCTGGTATGATACTGACATTTCCAGTAGCGATTTCAACCATCTGTACTTGGCCAGGCGTCCGTCCAGGGAAGGCTACAACCTTTGCGCCGAGGCAGCATAGGCCCAACGGATTATCTGCTGTCTCAAAGACTGAAAGCTTTTCGGGGGTTGACGAAAAAGCATACATATGTACGCTGTTCTGCAGCGCAACAACTATTCGTGACCGGGATAGGCTCACCCGGTTAACGGCAGACCGGAATTCAAGAGTGATGACTGCTTGCTGTTTGGCATCGTCCCAGATGATGACCTAAAGGTGAATATAAGCTGCCTTGTGTCATTGGGAAGATGGTTGAGAGCTTGGCTTACCGACCTTGTTCTGTGGAAACTTGGGTTGTTTCCCTCCCCCGACCAAAGCTATGTAGTTAGCTCTGCCAAGCATTTCTGCTTCGCCAATACCAGCATTGAAATCTATTACAACGCATGATCAGCAATCAATTGCGTATATGTGAAAGACTGTTGTGATAGTAGGTGGTTTACCGCGTGAAACTTTGAGCTCGCAAGGCTCTGAATTGAAGACTAACGAAGTAGGTAAGTTCCACAGCACTCCACAGGAATGATTGTCTCTCGCATACCGCAGAATCCAGTATCAAGGCTTACTGAGAAGCAGCTACTGTCCTGGTTGAAAGCCACTGATAATGATACAGGGCCTGCGGACTCGTCGATGGCTGGCCTAGTATTCATGACCGCGGAGACTTTGAGACTAGGGTGGTATGCGCCTATGAAAACTGCAAGCAGTCAGGAGAGGGACTGGGTTGTAATTCATGAGGCGGGTGTGAAGCTTGAGAAGCAAATACATGCGACAGTTGATATACAGATGACGGATGTTGACTGATGCCCGTGCGACTCGCTTTATGCTAGCCCACTTCAAGCGTAGCGTGAAGTCCCCAGCTTTTATTGCCGCCAAGACCAACCCCTTAGCATCACATTGTTTTTTGAGCATCTGTACACTACAAATCATCCTTCGCAACATTACCTTATTGTGCCTACACATTCCTCGCCTCCCAGCGACACCCGCCTCAGCATGTCTTCACCACTTAATGCTGTATGTGACATTACCAGCCGAACAATTGCTTTGTGCTTGCATATACGACTACCTTAGCCATCACCATTACTGACGTGTTCTACTCTAGATCAAGATGCGCCGAAAGAAGAATGTGAAGAAAGGTATTCAATTCTGTCTGATGGTTTGCGGTGCTTCAGGAACCGGTAAGCCTTATGTACCAAATCCAACTCGTTCCATGAGTACTAACCTGTGTAGGACGCACCACTTTCGTGAATACGCTATGCGGAAAACGAGTACTCCAAAGCAAAGACGCAGATGATGCTCACAACGCGCACCTCGAGGAAGGCGTCCGTATCAAGCCCATCACAGTCGGTGGGTAGAGTCGAGTCTGCACAGCTCAAAGCTACACCGCTAATTCTTTTGATAGAGCTGGAGCTAGATGAGGAAGGCACACGTATCTCTCTTACGATTGTCGATACACCCGGCTTTGGAGATCAGATCGACAATGAGGCCAGGTATGTATGCTCGGTCGGGCTGTTATGGAGAGCCTCAAGCTAATTTACCTACCCCAGCTTCTCCGAAATCGTCGGTCATCTGGAGCGCCAATACGACGACATTCTTGCCGAAGAATCGCGCATCAAGCGTAACCCCAGATTTAGAGACAATCGGGTGCACGCTCTGCTTTACTTTATTACACCAACTGGCCATGGGTAAGGCTGACTTCCTGAACCTTCGGGCCAATTCAATGCTAATGGTTTTCGATAGTCTCCGCGAACTTGATATTGAGCTCATGAAGCGCCTATCCCCCCGCGTCAATGTTATCCCTGTTATTGGCAAGGCCGATTCTCTTACGCCAGCCGAGCTCGCAGAGTCGAAGAAGCTCGTTATGGAGGATATCGAACATTACCGCATCCCTGTTTACAACTTCCCCTACGATATCGAAGAGGACGATGAGGACACAGTAGAAGAAAACGCAGAGCTGCGAGGCCTGATGCCTTTCGCCATTGTAGGGTCAGAAGAGGTGGTTGAGATTGGAGGCCGGAGGGTTAGAGCTCGACAATATCCTTGGGGTGTTGTTGAAATTGACAACCCACGACACTCGGATTTCCTCGCCATCAGAAGTGCTCTACTACACAGCCATCTTGCAGACCTGAAAGAGATTACACATGACTTCTTGTATGAGAACTATAGAACTGAGAAGTTGAGCAAGAGCGTTGAGGGTGGTGCTGCTGCGTAAGTTGGATTTTCCTCCTACGACTAATTTCTGTACTAACGACCCTCCAACAGCGACTCTTCTATGAACCCTGAAGACTTAGCTTCCCAATCGGTCCGCCTCAAGGAGGAGCAGCTTCGCCGTGAAGAGGAGAAGCTTCGAGAAATCGAGGTGAAGGTGCAACGCGAGATTAATGAGAAGAGGCAGGAGCTACTAGCTCGTGAAAGTCAATTGAAAGAGATGGAGCGAATGCACAAGGAGCAGAGTTCTGCTATGGATGACACCAATGGCGAGATGGCTTGATTTGGTGTAATAGGGAGTCTTGAATTGCCCAAGCGATATCGCTATGGGTATCAAGCAAGAATTAGGACGAGCGTGGAGAGTTAATTTCATTGCTTCGAGCGAGTCATAGATATCCCCTTGAATGTTGTTTTCACTTAAAAGACTTCGCCTGCTGGTTGCCTGTAAGTAGTATGGCCTTGCTAGAATGTCTTTCACCCGATAGTAAAACGATGTCGCACAATAGAAAGAATGCTACGGAATACCTTAAATGTTATCAAGGTCAGGGTCATTCAAGATGGCAAAATGATCACATGTCATGTGACTCGTGCCGCATCCTAAAACGCCCTAGTACCATTTGGAGGCGTCCCAGACGTCAAGTTTGAACATCGCCCCACCAGCTCCATCATCTTCTTCCACGCAAGCCATCAAAAATCACCGCACCAAGGCCAGAGTCGCAATAGCCCGGTATACACAGACATGGCAGCAAATACCAAGTACGAGCCAGCGCCGCAGCGCGACTCGTTTGAAGAGTCGAGCTACACTCAAGCACCACCATCCTATCAGGCTGAATCACATAGCAACGATGGACTGCTAGGTGCCCCAAGAAGAGAAGATGATAACGTGCCTGATGACTTCAAGGTATGGATGGGTTTCGTTTCTGTTTTTAGGTTCGTCACGGAGCTACGACTAATAGTTGTGCAGTTCGGCGGCTCCGTCGCAGAAGCCACGCTACCCATTCGAATGCAGTTTATCCGTAAGGTCTACTCGATCTTGTAAGCTATCACCTATCGTTTAATTTGAACTCCAACTAAACAAACCTATACAACTAGGACTGTACAATTACTTGCAACCATCGCTGTCAGCTCCCTTTCCTACATCAGTCCGTCATATAAAACATGGATCCGATCAAATCCATGGATGATGTGGGTCTCACTCTTCGGGGCTATCGGATTTATGCTCTTGACGTTCTGGAAGCGAAAGTCATATCCCACCAACCTTCTCTTCCTAAGTGGTTTCACGGCATTAGAAGCATACTCGATATCCGTTATTGTATCATTCTACGATAACCAGATCGTGCTTGAGGCTCTTATCCTTACAGCTGGCATATTCGTTGCACTAACGATCTTTGCGTGCCAAACAAAGTATGACTTTACCTCGTGGATGCCATACCTTTTCGGCAGTCTTTGGGCGCTCATCCTCTTTGGATTCATGGGAATGTTTTTCCCCTACAATAGCACGGCCGAACTCATATATGGGGGATTGGCTGCACTCATTTTTAGCGCATACATCCTGGTAGACACCCAACTTGTTATGCGACATTACCACGTCGAAGAAGAGATTGCCGCGGCGATTTCTCTGTATCTGGATATCATTAATCTCTTCCTGGCTATCCTAAGGATCCTAAATAGCCAATCAAACAACTGAGTACTGACAAAAGAAGACTCGGCTGGTACTGGGGTGTTGGAGGACTGGAATTTGGAAGTTGTGGAAGGGGACTCAATGTCCGGAGATGCAGGCTGGCGCAGGTGTGATCAATTTAGCTTCTGCCATGTTGGCGTAGGCGTCTCCCGCTCTGTATTCTAGATTGTTCGAAGGTTGCGGGCGTTCAAAGCAAAATACCTCACGATCTCCCGCTCACGGTGATTGTGGTAGGCGGATGGATTATTGCCTACCCTGCTTGGACGACGGTGCCTTTTAGCAAAAAACCTCCCAGATGTCAAGCGAGTCCGAACTTTTAGACCTTCCATTGTTCAGCTATACAGCTTTACCTGTTACATGCCCTACCTCATGGTATTGCTCACCGCCAGGCACCTTATCACTTAAGACATGACCACAAAAGATTTCTCCCTAGCTATAAATATGAGTAGGTACTGGTCCTTACTTGAGGAGGCGTAAAGTATTCCTTTGCATCATCCCCTAAAAGCGGCGGAATGGAGCCAAAACTCGCTGTCTGAATCACACACGGTAGTATGAGCTAAAAACCCTCCTTAAGCGACTGAAGGATCTACTTTGTTAACGGATCGCATTCGTACATTAAGGAGAAGGAAGTTAAGATGTGTGTCTAGAAAGTGAAACATGGACGCAAAAACTGCCAACAAGCAACCAAAAGAAATCCAAAAATATATTGTTACAAAACTCGAAAGCTCTTCTAAACCTCCCGGAAAAGAAGCAGGACAAGGTTGCCCTCCACATCTACCTGCTGTTTGAAGACTAGATCCCTCTGATCTCCCCTTTGTATCTGAAACGAATTCGAAATTCAAACGGCAGCGTGTAGAACAGTGTATCAAGGAGGTGGAGTAGACGAAGTACGCAATGAGGGGATTCCGAAGCCAAGCAAGATCTATTAGGAAACAAAGCCAAGGAGAGCTACTCCTATTGAATGCACCGCATAGATACAGGTGGCCATTCTAAGCCCATTGAGCTCCCGCGAAACCTAGTAACAAATACTTAAGAGAGCGTCATGCTGCCTTGTGAATACGATCTGAAAGATAGAATGCTCAATTTCGGTCAAAATTTTGTTGGAGGCTTGGAGGATTTTAATGGACCCCTTGAAATCATCGCGCAGAGTTAACACAGAATCGCGCTAGGAGACCGTAGCCCTTCGCAAGACATGATTGATTCATTAATCAGGGAAGCAGGAACGTTACTGAGCATAAGTGAGCAACGATGGAGTGCAGGTGAGCAAGTTGAGCTTGTCCTAAGTACCCTGAGTAATAATTGAGCCGAATTTGATACTCGCGGTTGAGCAAGACTCTTTGGAAAGTAGACAGAGTAGAAACGTTTCGTTTTTGGAATGAAACTACCCAAACAAATGAGAGCTTTTAGCAAAACACCATATCAAAGATCCGTGCGGCTTTCCAGCATCAATATTTTTCTATTATCCTTTGTGATAGCACTGAATGTTATCTGCAATTTTCTATAAACACTCGGCATCATTCTGATAGAAGACAAAAAAAAGGGGTGCAGGATCTCGCTTAAAATTCTCACTTGTTTGGGTGCCGCTCGGCGCTTTAGGGCTAGAGTCGACTTGGTTGGCCGCACCTTCGAAGGAAAGGAAGCCCCCAACATCCAACCTAGCAATGCAGTTCTATCATTGTCACTCACTCTTATCAATCAATACACTGTCGCTACTTGTGTTTTTAGCAATTACTGATGGGTGTTTTGTAGAAACTATGCGTTGAAAGGACTCAATTGCAGTCTCATGCGAACCTTTCTCTCCATCCTCTAACAAAACCTATTCCTAAACAAACCACCGAATATCTCGAACTCTGAGTCCAGCGGACCGACAGTCTTTCTGGGAAACCACCATCATCCCAACCAAAGTTGAAAGTCTCTGCCCGCGGGTATACAGAAGAAGCCATTGTCTTTGAAGCCCATAGTCAATTACTCTTCTCTAGAACCATGGCAGCAACGGAAGAGCCCCTATCAGTCTTGGCAACACCAGGTGTTTACTACAGTCACTTGGACGGAGATGGGAGAGGCGAATATAGCACCAACCAAGCCAATGGCAAAAGCGAAGATCCTGAGAATAAAGGACCGAATATGTCTCATGGCCAGAAGAGCTGTCCCTCAGATATCACAAGGGGGCCCCGAAACAAAAATAAGCCCGGAAACGACAGTATACTGTCGTTGATGTGCCAATGGACCGTGGACCACCAAATTGGTAGGCTAAGTCGAGTGGACTTTCCGTGACCCTCATAATTGACTGCATTCAGGGCTCTCTGCAAATCTACTCCTTCTACTTGCAATGACACACATGTCCTTCCCTCGAGCGCGACGACATACTACGAAGTTCTTTCAGCTTTCGTACTATAATAATGCGACAGGGAAGTATACCCTAGGCTGGGACGACGTCTTTCTAGTGTTCTATTGGATCGTCATGTTCACAGGCCTACGAGCAGCGGTGATGGATTACATCTTGGTACCAATAGCACAAATGGCAGGTATACGAAGAAAGAAAGAAAAAGTAAGGTTTGCAGAGCAAGCTTGGATCTTCCTCTACTCTACTGCTTTCTGGTCACTAGGGATGGTAGGACCACATTACCAGATTTAGATGATGTGGAGACTGACCACTCGTATAGTACCTGATGTACAACTCGGGCTACTGGCTTAATTACCGTGAATTGTGGGTCGGCTGGCCCAATAGAGAGCTTGATGGGTTGTTCAAATGGTATTATCTTGTACAGTTTGCGTTCTGGCTTCAACAGATCGTAGTGGTCAATATCGAAGAGCGGAGGAAAGACTACTACCAGATGTTCACCCATCATATTATTACCTCTGTTCTTCTCTTTACAAGCTACGGATACCACCAAGCGAAAGTTGGGAACACCATTCTGTGCCTCATGGACGTGGCGGACATTTTTCTCCCGGTAAGCAATCTGGACTAACATCCATTGTGAGAGTAAAAAGCTAACCGGGATTGTGAAAGTTGGCTAAAATGCTTAAATACCTCCGTTTTCAAATGGCCTGTGATATAGCATTCGGCTTGTTCATATTAGTCTGGGTTATTGCGCGACACCTCCTCTACCCACGCTTGTGCTGGTCACTCTACGCCGATTCTCCTGAAATAATCAACTATGGGTGCTTCTGGGGTCCTGCATCGGATCTGCATGGCCCCATTGATCCTCCGGATCGTTTCAGCCATCTGATTCAACCCTTTCGTGACCCAGAAGGCATCGTCTGCTGGAATGATAAGATCAAATGGTCTTTTATGGTTGCGTTACTGGCATTGCAAGTGGTCCTCCTGCTTTGGTTTTGCATGATTGTTCAAGTTGCGTTGAGGGTCCTTCGGGGTGGACAAGCTGAAGATTCGAGAAGCGATGATGAGGGAGAGAACGAAGAGGATGATCATACCCAGGAGAAGAAGATTCATAAAGAAGACATCCTTCTCGAGGAACCTCCGCTAGAAGAAGAGGTTGGTGTTGAAGACATGAATCTCGGTAACCGCAAGACAAGTCCGAACAGACGATTTCGGAAGGGCGGAGGCGCCGCTAGTGGGGTTACACTTCACAGTGATCGGAAGGAGCTGCTGGGGAGAATAGGTTGTGATAAAGGGTCTTAAGGACGCTCTCCTCTACTTACGATCGTCTTCTGGAACGAAAAGCGAGTTTGCTATGCGCGATAAACCAATCATGAGCGTTTGTTAGATTGCATAATAGAACAAGCCTGGGCCTTGGGAGTGCTCCCCTGGGGAACAATTATAATTATATCAACCCGCACATGTGTGTTCAGTGCGGGACTGTACTTCTAGCTCACCGTAATGTTCATCAGTAAAGGAAAACCACCGTTCAAACCAGAGTGTATTTTCACGCACCATCATGATAACCTCAATTCCCCTCTGCAAATTAGCGGCAAGATAGCGTCACTCTACTCGTCTATTTCATTCTTGGTTGCACCTAGAGTAGCTCAGACATAATCTTCCAGTGTTGCGATGCCACCTCGAATACGCCCACAACCTCTACCAGGCTCTTTCCAGTCAATAACACCTACCTTCCTATCCTCGCCGTGCCAATGCCTCCGCCAGGCTCCGGCAAAACATTTCTCAACCACTCCTCGGCCCGCTACACGTCAGAGAGCCACGATGTTCCGCTGGCTTGAGGGTCCTGGCTCCGTATTCAGAGATCCTCTTCCCGGCTCAACCAATTACCTCAATGCTTATGACGAGAATGGGCGCCTAATTCGTGCGTCCGAAAAAGAGCCAAAGCAAAAAGACACCGATGACGAGCAAACGACGCCGTTGCCTAGTGAAGAAGGCCTGGAGGGGATAAGCTTGGAAAAGAACTTCGCAATGGGAGGGGGCATACCAAAGGAGCAGCAGGAAGATCTGATACCGTTTCCAATGAACCGCCAGTTTAGGAGTCAGCCAGTGTTGAGTAATGAGCTCAGGGATGAGGTGTGGTATAGGCATTCGCAGCTTAAAAGGAGTGTGAGGGTGATAAGTGCAGAGCTCGGGATCGAGATGAGGAGAGTTGGGGCTGTGATACGGCTCAAAGCTGTAGAGAATGAGTGGGTTAAAGAGGTACGTCAACATTCAGCTTGGCTTTCTGCTGCCGCTATGACCTGCAATGATGAGAAAAACACAATCGATTAGTCTTCAAGACTTCCACCATGGTTACTCAACAAATTACAACTCTCTGACACTTCAATTTCGTCTCTCTTCGTCATTCCCGGAACAAGTGGCCAGAACAAAGTGCTAACCACCTTTTCCGTAACAGGGTAAACGCCTGGCAACCCCCTACGCCAATTCCATCCTCTCTATGCTACCCCAAACCCCCTTCCACAGAGGCACCCCCCCAACCATCCACGAGTCCATCAACGACCTCCCCGTCCACCGTGACACCCTCCGCCAAATCTTCCACCCGGTCTCCGAATCCCGCCACTTCACCCGCGTCGACGCCGGCCACATCTTCAACCCCTCACTACTCCCCGCCGACGACCGCATCCCGCATCCCGAGCTTGTCGACATTGAGCGCGCGCGGCTCGGGGATCCGAACAAGAAGGACGAGATGCTAAGAGTCGTGAGGGAGAAGTTGGTGCAGGAAGGGCGGGCGAGGGAGGATCGGGAACAGCAGAGCATAGAGAGGGAGGCGCGTGAAGTTAAGAAGGTCATGCCGGAGAAGGGGCGATGGGAATTTAGGTTCAGAGATATCAAGGTGGAGAATGTAGGGAGTGATGGGAGGGGAAGGAATGGCGTGGGTGCACGGTATGGGATCCCGCATCAGGATCGGAAGAGGGGGCAGATTAAGATTCCTACGAGGGTGGACCTGTGAGGGGTGTATTTTGCGTGTGCATACTTTTAGGCTGTTCATATTGGAGGAGATGGTAAAAGGAGCGTAGCCGGCTGCTGAGAATTCATTGTACACTAAATAGCTGCAAAATAGAGTAACTGTACACGTCTTTAGCTCTCATCCATCTACACAAAGTTCGCAAAGGTGAGCTGACGGAACAAGTCTAAAATTTCCTATCGTGAGTGCGAGGGGTAGATGCTGCAACGTGTTGGGCTGGTGAAGTTGAAGCATAAACGAAGAGGGAAAATAATCGGTAATAGAGAGGGTGCGAGAGATTCAAGAAGATAGGTCCGGATTCGAATTGGAAATGCCGAGTTTGAAGAGAAAACCCGCAAGGGGATGTATTTGTAACCTTAGAGCTGGGTTAAGGGGTTGATGGTTTCATGGGTGCAAGAGGGGTAATCATCGACTTTTGTAAATATTGTGCTAGCTCAATTTCGATCGATATCTGAATTGTTGCACCAGTCAGTCTTGCCTCTCATATTGCAACACCGAGGAGGTTTACTGTCGATTGGCCACCAGGTGGGATGCTAGGATCTTCGGTAGGTATTCCACCATACTTTAACCTCGCGAATACTTCTCGTAGCATACATAAAGTACCTATATATCCTGTCTTTCGGCCAGCTTCAGCACCTTTTCACTCATTGCTTCTCGCCCCGTGCTTGAACCCTCGACAATCTGGTCAACGCCCTGGTAGTCTGGGATATCGATGTTATATTTTTCTGCGACGCTTGGTGGTAGAAAGCTATACGAAGATCATCAGCCACTTCTTCAAATCCCTTCTATCCCCATTTAATGGATATAAAGGGCAACTTACCGTCCTCCAATGAAGTGCCTCCCTTTAAAGTGCTCTACCAATGGCTTCGGCGCTGTCAAACTGATCAGATTTGCTGGATGGAATTTCGCCCCTGGCCCACTCTTGGGCGGTCCGTCCTCGATACTCCAGGAGGAGGGAGCGTCAACGGATGTGACTGCGACAGTGGTCTGTTCGAGAGCGGATATTATAGCGGAAAACGGGGGCCGGACTTCGCCCGAAAAGCTGAAGCCTAGTGGCGTGTTAGACAGCTATCTGAAGGGGGGGGCAAAATGGGGAAGGAAAATACCAAAGATGGCGTCAATTACATGGTTCGTGCTCTTAAGGTCAGATTCGAAATCCTCAGAGAACGGGATATTGAGATTTTTTAGTTGCTCCGCAAGCCGCTGTGAAACCATCAGTATGCGCTCGAATAAATGCTCTCAAGAGTCCCAACCTGATATAGCTCATTACTGGTTCGTTTGGGGTAGTAGATCGTGGGCTGATATCCGTAGTGCCAAAGGTGACGAGCAGCTACAAGACCATCACCACCTAAAGCCCTTTAGATACACCCAATGACTTCTTCGGATGAAAGCTCCAACCGTTGTTTCCAGGCCCGCAAGCTACGAGTACTTTCCTTCCCTTGCTTGGTGGATGTACTCGGTAGACTTGACTGTATGATCAGGAGTTTGATTCCTTATGGAGAATTCCAGTCACTGACTAGCTTGGGAAACGGAGAGACCAGCCAGTTCCATCAATTGATCTAGCGAGAAGCCTCCCACGCTCATAAGATCCTTATCTAGGGCGGTGGCATTCTTAGCTGATAGAGTCTGTAGAAGCGTTTAGCTCAATGCTGTTCCACTAGATATACCGCTTACTCGGAGTGCCATGTTGATATGCTTTGGTCAAGAACTGTAGCGGAAAGGAGAACACGCAGATACTACGATGGTCGTCTATACACGACGTCATGGTGCTCGCAGAGATTCGGTTGGCCATAATTTCTCTGGTTGTCCAAAGAGCTATAGGTGCTAATAGACTCCTATGGAAAGTAACAATCAGCTTCTACCATATCTCCTGAGCTGTCACACCGAATTTCAGCTTGCATAGAGCTCATGTTATCGTTTTAACATTCATATCAAAATTCAACCGGGAGATAATAGCGCGGAATAGGTCCGCATCTCAGCCCTATCTTTAGATAACTTTCAACATCACAAGCTTTCGAGATCCCATTAAACAGCAAAGCTCCCCCGTCGCCCACAGAAATGGTCGTGAAGATACGGCTGGCAAGATTCGGCAAACGTAATGCCCCCTTTTACAACATTGTGGTCGCGCAAGCTAGGTTGATCCCCCCCCTATATCCTGTCCTAGGGCACTCATTGAATATCGTTGCAGGAGCGCAAGAAATAGCAAGCCGATCGAGGTCCTGGGTTCGTATTTTATATTCTACATAGTAATTGAATAGTGCTAAAATATCTATGTGCAGGCACATATGATCCTATACCAAAGCCTCCACCCCTCGGCGAGGGCAGACCGTTCAAAGACATCAAACTCGACACCGCGAGAGCGAAATACTGGCTGGGTGTTGGAGCGCAGCCTTCAGATCCTGCTTGGAGATTGTTATCTATGGTATGGACCTCTTCAATAATCCGATATTGAGAGGTACGTTAGCTGACTTTGGGGTGTGAACAGATTGGTTTGCTGGAGCCCAAATATAACATAGCCAAATTACAGCAGGCAGAGAAGGAAGCTTCAGAGCCGGTAGTCGTGGCTGGTAAGAACGTCATGGCTGCTGTTGAGGGACGGTGACAGTGGGGGAGGGTGCATGGGTTGGCGTTTTGGATCGGTAGTGCTTGTGGTGCATCTTTACATGTTTAGAAGATGCACAAAGACTCTAAGGCCTGCGAAAGCTACTGTATACTATGTACAGTTTTTTCTATCCTCAAGCTAGCATTTCCAAGCATATCTTGCTCAGAAACCAGCTTTCCAAAGCATCGCAACCAGAAGTCACGGTATCAATGCGCAACAACAAACAAAGTGTTCGTGATCAGGCAGGTAATCATGACCACAACGCCATATATCGCAAGGGCAAGACTGAGTTGCCGCAAGATGTTCTTCCGCCGGGCATTACCTTTCGGGCCGCCACCTCCCAAGAGACCCTCGTCGTCGCCACCATCGGAATCATCCTCTTCGTCTTCCTTCACCACTCTCTGATGATGAGCGGAGTCGGGCGATGAAATCTTGTAGTAGAACAGCCCAGGAAGTATGAAACTAATGCTGGTACTTCCTGTACTTCCCACATACGCAAGAACCTTCTCTAGAGATGATACTGTCATAGCTACAATATAGCTTAAGACAATAATAGTTGTCGTGATTGCAGCAAAGCGTATATCTCCCATCTCTTTGACCGCACCACCAATCCTGGTAGATGGCAGTAATTGGGCGGTTCGAGCTGGCGATCCATGAGACGAGTCTAATCTCCTTTTAGGGCGCCACTTCAGAACAGCATCCACCGAAGCTCTACAAGGGTGGACCTGGAGTGGATATGAAAACATAACGAGAACAACAATGGCAGCTTTGCCAATTGTCGAACTTATCGACGGAGCATCTGGCGCTGCGGATTAGCCGAGTCCGAGAACACGGTTTGGGTTAAGTAATGAATACGTACACATTCCGACTATGTTGCCGGACACAGCATTTCCGAAAGAAAGATAGCCAGTGATGGCAACTAATATATAGATGAAGCCTGCGACGCCAATACTGGCAAACACCACGCTCGTTGTCCTAAATTGAGAATTGTTTCCAATCTCGTTAAGAATGGAGAACATCTGTTGCAGTCTATTAATATAACGCTGAGATGGGCAGTCGTGGTGAGGAGCTCACATTTTGATGGCAAGTATATGCAAAAACGATTACTGGAAAATTACTGAGCGTCGCTACCGCACTCTCCCACCGGATAACTCGAATAACTCCCCTATCCACCATGGTATCGCCTTTGTAGAAATGAGCGACGACCAAAACGACCAGATATCCAATGGATATCAGTGCAATGACACTAGTATATTTGAGCGAGTCCAAACGCCGTAGAAATGATAGTGGAATGACAATTAGCCTAGAACATGAGAAGTTAGCTTTAAATCTTTTAGATCATCCTGAAAAATACAGCTTCGAACATGAGCCAAAGCATAGCACATACATAAAACCGGTCACCCAGAAATGGCGGTCCACGAGAAAGCCTACACCGCCAGCGTTCTCACTGAAACCCCTTACGACGCCTGGCATCAAATCACCAATAATTATGAGATAGCTAACTCCAACCCCAAAGCACTTGATGGCGATCGCCGCATCGAATATAACAGCCGCATTAGGGTAGGTGATCTGCGATAGAGCAAAGAAGGAAGAGGATCCCCGTTCTAAGTATCTGGCACATTTTGTTTGCAGATAGAGACCGAAGCCTGCTGTCACTCCAGCCCAGATTATGACAAAGGTCCCAAGAAGTATTCCCATGCGTGAAAGAGCCAAAGGCATGGCAAGAACGCCCGCTCCCACGACTATAGAGGTTAGTCTGCGACCTGAGCCTCTAGATCACAGCGCATACTCGTATTCACCAGATTTATAATGCTGCTAATCCAACTTGCTTGTCCGATGATTCCCACCTCTTTCCTGCCTCTACTGGAGCGCCGCCTGCAGCATGTCAGTAACAGCGTCCGAGATCTTACACATAAACAGCAGTTCCAGCCAAGCCACGCGGGACTGAATGAACTGACCGAGTTCCTCGAGTCGAGGACGTGGCACTTCCTGGACGCCGTATATCGTTGCCCTCCGCATCGCCGCTGATGGCAGAATACAACGGCATGATCAGATCTGCCTCCCCAGCCAAACAAAAGACTTGCAGACACCCTCATACACAGTGTATCGTCAATTACGCTGCTAGATGTCAGTTAGAGGTCAAAACCTGTATCAGTGACGTCCCGTGAGACAAATCAGAAGGTGGACATTGAAGGTCTGATGTTGTCCAATTATTAACTAGCGTGTGACCCTTATCGATAAGTAGATTACTAATCAGAATTCTGTTTTCCACCGCTCCGTTGCCTCATAACGGGGTTAGTGTGACACGTCTGAGAACCTGAGGGTGGCCGGGAGGAAATGGTCTAATGTTTGTTAGTAGAACCGAGAGTCTGGAGTTTATGGAAACAGGGACACATGAATACTTTCGTGCTGGTATAGGAACATGGAAGCTCAATACGACTCTACACGAGGGCTTAATGGTCGGCTTGTCATTCCTTTATTATGAGTATTTTATAAAATCAACGATTACAGCTATGCAGTCATACTATTGCGAAGATGAATGACAGAAGTAGGAGTGGTTGGAACAAAACTTCTCTCTCAAGCTTTCAACATCTCTGAGGCTGCCATGAAGGGATAGCATAAGCGCCATCATCTTTGACGATACTGAACGTCGATTCCATGGCCCAAGCGTGAATGAACCACCCAGTCTGATACTGCTTGAATAAGGAGCAGTTGTCGTCAAATGAATGCCAGTAATCGTGGTATTGCTGTGTTCCGACATCCCCAACACCGCTACCGTGATCGCCGCCTTTGCCATTGAGACTTTCACTATATTAGCGCAACCAAGCACATCACAATCTGGTAAAGCTTACCTCGGAGATCAAGGTCGGCAACCCAAGGTTGTCTCTATACCACTTAATCCGGCCTTCGATATATGGCATCGACTGTGCTTCGTTCTTGCCATGGTAGAATGGCATGGCGTGTCCATGAACCATATCGCTGTTCGCTTGAACTTGCTTACCAGTAAATGCAAGTCCTGAGCCGCTGGCGTCACTCATCACTCCTGGTCGGTCCCAGTCCTCTGAAATCGCTACTGGGACTCCATAGCTGTTCATCTTCGTCCGGAAGGCTGCCAAGTCGCTGATAAAGTTGCTGCCATCGACACCGTCACCTATGGGCTCGGAGCCAAACTCGGCGCTGTGGAAGACGTAGGGTGTGATGGGTCCGTACTTCGGGCTGGTGATGACGCTGTAGATGGCCGCTTGGGTCTCCTTCCATAGATCTAGGTTCTATAACACGACACTTAGAGCTTCTCATGTGTTTTCAATCAGAGTTCTTACGTCGCTGAAGCCCCACCATACTTGCGTTATCACACCCATATTATTGTTCACTGCCGCCTTTAGCAGGTTCTTCCATATGCTCGCATCACGGCATTCGGGTGCATAGACTCGGACGATTGATGCTCCAAAATCTTTCTTCATCCTCGCAAAGCCAGCATCAATGGCAGCATAGCTATTGGTGTGATCGCTGCAGTCGGATACTTCGAGAGGGTAAGAGAAGCCCATAAAGCCGTACATCTCACTCTGTGGGCACCACCATTCGGAACGCGAAACAGAAGGTGCGCTATAGTCGATGGGTAAGGTAGCTTCACCAAAGGGAAAGCAAGCGGATGAGCCCGACGATGTCGAGGCAGGGAGAGCATTGACTGCTGCCAACAGACTTGAGAGGAAGATGATCGAGGACATCACGAAGGTATCGGCTGGAGTAAGGCGAAGAGATCTTTTGAAAATTAAGCTCACGAAGAACGAAATACTTGTACCTTATTTATTCTCATGGACAATTCAGAAATCCCCTTTGATTATGTGCTTACTTCTAATCCCAATCATGTCTTTCTGTTTTTAGACTTCACGCCTCCCTCTTCTGCTGGTGGTTGAACGTTCCACAACCTCAATGCGAGGAAAGAAGGTTGTGATACAATAAGCTTACTGCAGCGCTGTTACCGCTGTAAGTCAAATCACAAGTTTTGATGAGAGTTTCCAAGGGAGATTCGCCAATTGAAAGGATTCCCTTACAATAGGGGCGAAACTGGAACCTGAAACATGGGTAATCTTCTCATTCGAGCCCAATCACCAGAAGCAAGGATCTTTGGTGTAGTGAGATCTTCGACGCAAGCATTCATCAGCGGACGTGCGATGACTGACTGATGGGATTCTTTGATTCCCAATCTGTCAGTCGCCTCTCATGCTTTCGGCGGCAGCAAATTCGGGAATGCTAATCGCCATCCAACGCGATTGTATCGGAAATTGCATGAATCGCATCTCAATTGCGTTCTATAAGAGCCGATCTGTTAAGCATCAAAGGGTGATCTCAAGCTCCCTAGCACTCTTCCCGTTTCCCCACAATAGCATTGGTTCATTATTCAATGACTCAAACGACCGGGAATCTCAGTCTTTCAAGGGCAGGAACTGGCCCATAACAGCCTCCATCCATTCCATTGGTATACCCTTCTGCGCCGCTTCGAAAATTCCCCTCCTCATCCTCCCGATGTATTCTTTTTTAGGCTGATCCTCTTTGACACGGATCCTGTCAATGTAGACGAGTGCCTGCATCATAGTTCCGGGTGTCACTAATGGCTTAGAACTTGCCCCAGTCTTCTCTTCCCAAAGCTCTATTGGATGCCACTCTTTCGTGTAATCCCAGGGCACGCCCTCATAGCCATCCAAACGTGATTCATCTTGCGGAGGTAGTTCGTAGACGAGCCCATATATCAAGTTGTTGCAAGTGCCAACTTCTGACGAAGGAGCAGCAACGAGGTTCGCATAGCCTCTTGCGCTGATGATCCATGTCCAACCACGCAAAATGCCTACACCAACGTATGTGCTTGATGGGCAGCGCTCTCTCATTTGGTGGAGAGAGAGGTTCGACCCATAAGCGAAATAAAGTGTGGGCATAATTGCAGTCTTGTAAGCTGGTGATGTCATCGCCGACGCATGTGCCATCATGTTGCTTTGTCCCAGTCTGACGCTGATAGGGACCTGGATTTATGGGAAATGCTGTAATTCCTAACTGGTATCGCTCCCGCTCCCGCTCCCGCTCCCGCTTCTACCTTACTATACGGACAGGACGTATCCAGACTTCCTTTCTAATTCGACGACATACCTTTAATCATGTTCTCTTTTCAGACACTTATGTCCAAGTTGACAACAACATTATACTTGGTCAGTATAAGAGAGATAGTAATTATGATGGAGAATACTAGAGAAAGACTGACAATGGTCGTCACTGACTGCTGCTTATTACGATTGGTCAGTGGTAGCGCGAGTCAGACTGTTATTGTTGATAGCAGCTCTCCGCATAATTCTTGCGGATGGCCGTAGCAGGAGAAACAAAGACGAATTTGACTAATTGGGTCTTCATCATGCTTGGCATTAGGTTGCACCGCATACTGTAATTGCGATCTTGTGTTTTTTTCCGATTTATTCCACAACCACGCTGGTGGACACTCTCTTATTAAGCTGCTTCCACCTTGACTCTTTGTCTGCCAGTGGTTACAGCTCTTTCCTGAACGCCTGATTTCAAGCTTCAGTTGCTAAGATCTTTCCTTTGCACTTTCAGACCATGGCCTTCTCATCGCCAATCTACATCTCTTCTTCTGACGAAGAAGACAACACTAAGATCGACGCAACCACGACGATTAAGCAACAGGAACAACATGACAGCCGAGCCAAACGCCGTCACGTTCTCAAGCAGCCATTGAGTTTTGCCAATCTAGCTGCAGACCAAGAGGCATCAGCGGTAAGCCCTGGAAAATCAAGACGCAAATCCGTCTCTGGTTTAGGTTCGGTGGAAGATCACGGCGGCAGTAGTATGAGATCCATATCCCTACCACAGCTGATTGTTAATGGTATCATCAATCAATCGTTCAAACCTAGAATTGTTACTAATTATGTGGCAGCTGTTGGCTACGCAGAAATCACACAGCACCAGCCTCAGCTAGATCAGCCGGTTCCACCATCCACGACCAAGAGCCACCCATTGAAACGGAAGAGCACCAATGAAGTGGAAATCGTTAGCAAATGCAGTAAGATCATAGATCCAGCTACAAGTCCTTCCCGCGCCTCTGCCGGAGTAGCTGTGACATCTAGCCCGAAGAGCCTGTCTCGGCCAACGACGGCCGATTTCGCCACCACTGACTCCGGATCGGACCGCACTTACCATTCTCCTCCTAAGGCAGCCCCGCGCAGTGTCCCTGCTATCATCTCAGCAGCCAAACCGCGCAATAAACCTTTAACGAGCTATCTACTTGCCGACTTCGCCAGCCAGCTACAGTACCAATTTGACTTTGCTGCGTTCGCCGAAAAGCACGATAGGACCGTTCCGGAACTCCTAGATATCTTCTCGGCTCTCGTCTCAACGCCTATCCTGGAATTTTCAGCCAAAGGCCATGGAAGGATCCAGGAGGCTAGGGCAAAGGTCAAGGCACACATGGCTGCTATCAATGCGGCGTTCTATCCAAGTAGACTTCCGGCCAAGCAGAGGAAAGGGCATCTAGGCACGGCGATGAAACATCCGCACGATTTGGGTGTGCATGATGACGGGCCTGCCAGGAGCGAATAAGGACTTCTTAGGTGTTGATACAGGGGGTAATAATATGAGGGTACAATGCTTCCATATTCTCTCTTCTACTTCTCGATGTGGGACTGCTTAGTATATGCAGGATAGTAGCAGCATCACCAGATTGTACTGTGTTCTTTGTTCAGCTCCTTAGCTAAGATGTCATCGTGGTTCTTGCTTCTTACCAATCCTTCTTATTGGCAATTTCTCCAGCTGTAGATAGGTTCTTGTGAGAATGTGGAAGAGAACACTTCATATAGTCACATCACACACTAGAAATGAAAGCTCAAACTATCATGAAATCCAAGCAGCCATGTAGCAGAATTGACGACCCATCTGAATGGACTACTCGCGACACTCACCCAGGGCGAAAGAGGAAAGCGGCATTGCAACAGAACAACATCAAGAAACAAAGCGACTTCGAATGATCTGAAAACCGTAAATCAGTCGTCGTTTGGCCGTTTGGCAATGTACAAAGGCCGCGAGACCGATATAATGATGATCCCAATCGGTTTGCCATAAGCTTTCAGGCTCATGTAAGCACCGAGAAGCACCACAATGTACAGGCACACTTTTTGATCATACATCGCTCCGCAAGTGCGAATTTCTTTGCAGCAAATTAAAAACCAAATCAGGGAAACCCCTCCCGCCCCGCAACGTGCGTACTCCCTGAATCCAGCTCCTGCCCCTCCCACCCCTAGAACGTACTCGTAGCCAACCGACTAGCCGCATTCTTCGCATCCACCCGATCCTCATCCTCCTCCTCCTTCACCCCCTTCAGACTGCCTGCCCCGCTAGCCGCCCTTTTCCTGCCTTGCCCATTCACCCCTTCCTCCTCAGGCACACTCGCTGGGAAACCCCCGCTGACACTCCGCTCCAGCGCGTCCTGTCTCCGCGGCACCCCGCTCCACGCGTCGCCCTTCGGGCCCTGACTGGCCGCCATGCTGGATCTCTTTATGGGGGGGTGGGTTTCGCGACCAAGGCGTGACAAGCCGCCGGAGGCGTCGATGGCGCGGACGTCTGGGCGCACGGATTCGAGGGTTGCGAGGGTACGGCGCTCGGCTTCTATTTCGCGGAGGACGTATTCGCGAATGCTGACGCGGAGATCTGCGGCCGTGCGGGCGAACCAGCGGCGTTTCTCGTGCAGCAAGTTCGCCGTCACTCTTTGGGTCTTCTGCGTCAGGTAAAGCTCATGGCTCCTCGCTTCGTCGAGGGCGCTAATCGCCTCATCGACCTTTTCTCTTCGCACGGAACTGCTGGCTTTGAGCCGATCGGCGGCAGAGAGTTTGGAGCGGGTAGCTTGCTGTGCAGAGATGTAGTCACGTAAGAGGATGTGACGGTTCGTGAGGGTTTCCTTGACGATGAAGGCGTCAGAGGAGTGGTAGTTGAGAGGGTCGCCAAGAGTGGTAGCTTCGGCGGTGCCTTGGGCGGCGTGGTAGTCGCCCGTTGTCTGGATGATTTTGCCAAGTTTGCGGTAGGCAGCTGCCAGGCCGGGGTGGGTTTCTTGAACGTGCAGGGCGCCGATTTTCACGCCGAGGTCGGATTCTGCTAGGCCGAGCCCTTTCATGCCTGTTAGTAAGAGCATTAGAGCAAGGATAGGTGGGTTATGTGTTTACCTCGTCGAGCTTTGACTACTCGATCAACCTTTTGCCCTGCCTCCATTGCACCTAAGTAGAATAGTTTGACTGTGGGTCTCGCTTCGTGCAGCTCAGGGGTGTCATCTGGCGGTGGTGCAAACTGCTTAATAACTCTCCTCCGAACTCCAGTAGCAGGCTGCTTCATCCTATTCACAGGACTGTAGCCAGAGTCACTTTCCACAAAGAAAACCATCTCATCGTCTCGCATGAGAACATCATTGCCACACACGTAATTCAGCCATCTTTGCAAAGACCCCTTTACTCGGGCTTCGTCTTCGTCCGTCCCGACTCCAGCAGAAGTCAAAGGGGAAGGGACTGCAGGTACGAAGGCTTCCGGGTTTGAGGATATCAAGTGATCAGCGAGCTTGACAAATTCAGAGTGTGTACGCTTGACGTCTCTGAACTGGGTGGTGCGAAATCTAGGTAGGTTTGTCTACGTACTACATTAGCTATTATTACGACTGTCGTTGACCGGCCATTGAACTCACATGTACATCGAATCGTACAGCTGGATCTTTCCTCCCCGTCCTCTCCAGGCCAGTGACTTTCGCTTGCAACTTGTATTGCGGCAGAGCTTGCCTCGCTGTGGGACGAGCACTAGAGTGATACCTGTTGGGGCCCGCGGCTCTCTGCTGCTGCTGATATTGTTGTTGCTGGTACTGGCGATCCTGGTGTGATTGTGGCTGCTGTTGCCGTCCTTGGAAGCCTTGTTCAGCCAGGGGCGAAGATTGGTTCTCCCCAGACATATATTGTGCGCTTCCATTGTGCACCGGCGCGGACAAGTCTGCTGCTCTTTCGGTTCCAAAAACCCCATTACTGGCGGCGAGCCTTTCCTGGTCATTTACACCTTCATCGCCTTGTTGGCTGGACTCGGGTCTGTATGGCGAATGCTTTGCGAGAGGTGACGAGGGAACGCTGCCTGCTTCTGACATGCTGTCACTCCGCCTATTGGGATGTTGCGGAGAGGACTGCCATGGAGAGGTACCCGCGGGCAGATCCGGGTCGTTTGGTAGCGACGAGTAATCCATTATGGCGAGCCAGAGCCAGAGCCAGAACCAGAAGCTGGGATCAAGGAAGCTCTACCTATACCTGGTTTCTCTAAGAGAATATTCCAGATCAGGGCCGATCACATCAATCAGCAGGCGCTCGAGTTCCTACACACTAGAAGTGCAATCGCAGTTATATTGGGGGTTAACCTGAGTATCCGAGTAGGAGATTGATTAGAGCCAAGTCATGTCTGTGAAGGTACCTACGCACGCTACGGTAAGTAGATAATGCCAATGGTGGGTAAGTCTGATGCCAAGGCCCGCGGTTCGGCGAACCGGCGAAATTTCAACCAGAGAATTGCTCCACTATCACAGAGCCTCATGTAACCACGGTACTGTACGACCAAGTGACTAGTATCGAAGGCAGCGCTGTCGATAGATCTGGGTTTCAAAGGTCGTTCTGTAGATGCAGCATGGTTTGGTGGCATGTCGTGTCTGGTGCAGATATCTTCAGAAAACGTTACCGCCCAGCAGACCGATAGGTTTCAGCTCGTCCTATTCCCAAAGAGTAGAAACTGCCGTCGAAGACGCCCAGGCGTTTATCGAGAAGACTAGAAACATTGGCATCATCGCACATATTGATGCAGTACATTTTTACTTTGAAAATCTTGGTTTCATTTAAAGCTTACATCCTACCAGGGTAAAACAACTACTACTGAGCGTATGCTCTATTACAGTGGACACACTCGTCGTATAGGGAGTATGTAACATCTACTGTTCACATCTGATGTTGTTGTCCTTTACCTTCATCTTATGTCGGATCCTCTACAAAATCGTATATACCTCCATCTCTGCACAAGGCTAATCTCTATTATAGATGTAGATGATGGCTCGACAGTGACAGACTTCCTTCCTGCTGAAAGGGCTCGAGGTGTGACTATTCAATCTGCTGCTATCACTTTCCACTGGCCTCCATTGCCACAAGAAAGCCAGCATAGCGGGAAAGTCCAGAAGGCAGGGACACCGCTTCTGGCTCCGGCATCTCGTAATCCTCATATCATAAACCTAATCGACACCCCTGGACACGCAGACTTCACATTCGAAGTCTTGCGATCTCTTCGTATTCTTGATGGGGCTGTTTGCATCCTCGATGGGGTGGCAGGCGTAGAAGCTCAGACTGAGAAGGTTTGGTATCAGGCAGCTAAGTATCATATCCCAAGAATCATCTATGTCAACAAATTAGATCGAGATGGAGCGGCTTTCGGAAAGACTGTCAAAGAAGTTGCCTCCAGGCTTTTTGCTTGGCCTGCCGTCTGCCAAATACCCTGGTGGGAGGGTGGCAAAGGCCGCTTCATGGGTGTTGGCGATGTCATTGGTTTAAAAGCCTATCGATGGGCCGACGGCGGAGATGGAAAGATCATTGAGATTATCGATATCGACGATCTACCTCCCAATGATGCAAATTTTGGTAAGGAAATCAGGAAAGCTCGAGTGGCGTTAGTGGAACTACTCAGTGAACATGACGATATCATGGTTGAGAAATATCTCGATTGCAATGAGGACCATTTAGCAATCTCCCCAGCAGATCTAACCTCTAGTCTAAAGCGGTGTGTGCTTGACACTACATCCAACGTTATTCCTGTCTTCGCTGGTGCAAGCTTCAGGAATATTGGGGTCCAGCCGCTCCTTGATGCTATTGTGAATTTATTACCCAATCCAGGCGAAGTAAGAAATCCTGAAGTCAGCGTGGGTAACATCAATGGCAGGCTTGCAGACTTGCTAGCCGGTAAGCTCCTTTCCGAGCAAGCCGATTCATCATCAAAGCCAAAGAAACAAATGAGACTTTCCCGGAAGTCCAGTACTGCTGTCGTGCAATCGATTGAAGCCTGTGCACTAGCCTTCAAGGTCGTCCATGATGCTCGACGGGGCGCCCTTGTTTATGTACGAGTTTATTCTGGCACTATTCAACGAAACACGTCGTTGTTCAATACGAACCTTCAGCTTTCTGAACGAGCACCTCGACTGCTCAAAATGTACGCATCCGACTCAGTCGAAGTACCCGTTATTTCAGCGGGTCAGATCGGCGTAATACCAGGTCTAAAGTATGCGAGGACAGGAGACACCTTGATATCTTACAAAGGCGCGAACCCTAAGACAGGGCCCCCTGCTCCGCTGAATAGCCTGCAGCTTCGGCCAATTGAGGTCCCTCCTGCTGTGTTTTTCTCGAGTATCGAGTCTCAAAGCTTAAGCGAAGAAAAACCGGTGGCCAATGCGTTGGCTTTACTCGTTCGAGAAGACCCAAGCTTACAACTCAATGTGGACGAAGACTCTGGTCAAACACTTCTGAGTGGGATGGGCGAGTTTCACCTAGAGATTGCACGGGATCGATTGATACAGGACCTCAAGGCCAAGGCATCCATGGGTAAAATAGAGATTGCCTATCGGGAATCTGTATTAGTGCCCTCTTTGCCGGAAACCTGGACCTTTGATCAGGAAACGGCGGGTAAAAAGGGCAAAGCTATCTGCATTGCTACAATCGGGCCTTTGGTTGAAGATTTTGAAACCGACACAACTTTGGATGATTATAATAATATAACTCTTGAAAATGGCAACCAGATAACAACCTCTATTGACGATACCGAGGATGCAGACGGCACGCTTGAACCATGGAACGGCGAGCTTCCATCTCACCTACCCCTCCCAATAGTTCATGCAGCCCTCAAGAACGGAGCTCTCGCCGCTCTTGGTCGAGGTGTTGCCCACGGCTTTCCGCTGACAAATGCCAAAGTGTCGCTCACTATTGATCCCAGAACCCAGATTTTCGGTAATGAAACTACACCATCCGCGATTCAATCAGCAGCACGTCTCGCTACTAAATCCGCGATCCAGAATTCTACAGTGCAAGGAGGCTCCGCTCTCATGGAGCTCGTGATGAATGTCACAATAAGTACTGATGAAGCCAGCCTTGGCGCGGTGGTGAATGATATGTCTTCATCTCGTGGAGGGCATATCATTTCCCTTGATGATGCGGACGTGGTATCAGCTGTAGGAGGAAACGCTACACGAGAGGACCTCCCGATGATTGACTTGCGCAAGGTCTACACTCCTCCAGACCCTTTCGCCACGTCCCAGTCTGGCGAAAACGAGGAGCATGGCGGGATTGATAGTAGTTCAAGACAGAGGAGTATTATGGCCAGAGTACCTTTAAAAGAGATGGTGGGTTACCTGAAGCACCTCAGAAGCTTGACAGGAGGAAGGGGAACATTTGTTATGAATGCCGACCGATTCGAGAGAGTGACAGGCCAGAGAGAGCAGGTGCTCCTGAAGGAACTGAGAGGATTCTGATAAACCCTCGAGCCTTCTAAATAAAGGAATAGATACCCACCATAACCCCCTTCCCATTCACCCACACTAGCAGTGAATTCGCAACTTCCATGAATGTATCTTTGTGTTATGTGATTCGATTTGTGACGACGGGAGGTATTGACACAAATTGCAATCCGCAGCAGGCAGGGGCAGTGAAGCCGTCGGTATTCTCGCCTAATCTAGCGGCGGGATATAATACCAACTTTGCCATTAGGAAATTTCGATCCCCTAAATTTTTATTTTGACACGAACAAACATTCAACGACCGTCAACTTCAACCTTCTGAATTCAAGAACAATCATCTAGGGCCTAAGCTACCCTTTCAAGTCCCCCTCCGTCAAGATAACCCTCAACGGCATCAGCTTTTGATATTTAAGGACCGACAAAGCTAAGCTCACATAAATCAAAACATCAGTCAACATGTCTGCAGTCGACACCGTTACTGAGACTCTAGCCAATACCAGCATTGCTCCCCTTGCAGCCAACAATGCCACAGGCGGCGAGCCCACCAACGCCTCCGAAAATGAGGCTGTTATTGCCAGTGCAGCTGAAGGGCGTCGTCTCTATATTGGGAACCTCGCATACGCGACCACTGAGGGGGATCTCAAGGAATTCTTCACCGGCTACTCTGTGTAAGTTACTTTGCATTCCGTCCTCCGTCCACGAGTACATCTAATGTTATGCTTTAGGGAGACCACATCAATCCCCACCAACCCCCGCACCACTCGTCCCGTTGGCTATGCTTTTGTAGATCTGTCCACTGCGGATGAGGCTCAACGTGCCATTAATGAACTGTCGGGCAAAGAGATCCTTGAACGTAAGGTCTCAGTGCAGCTTGCTAGGAAGCCTGAGACTGCAGCAGAGAAGGCAGAGGCGGCTGCTAGTGGTGGGGAAGGTGTTAGTGGTGGTGAAGGTGGGAGGAGGAGGAATTCTGGGCGCGGACGCGGCCGTGGCCGTGGTCGTGGTGGTCGTTCTGGCCGTGGCGGTCGAAGCGTAAGCGTTCGGTGTTCTGTTCGATTGATAACAAGTCGATTCAGCTAACCGAGGATTTTTGGCAGCACCAGAACAACGCCGATGGTCCAACGAACGTATCTGGTCAGGTTCTACCTTTAAACGAGACTACAAACGAAGCGAACACTGGCGAGCAGGCGGCCGAGGCAACTACGACCGAGAGTAAGCCACGTACCCCAAGACAACCAAAACAGCGTGGACCCCCTGAGGACGGTATTCCATCGAAGAACAAGGTCATGGTCGCCAACCTCCCGTATGACCTTAGCGAAGAGAAGGTATGTTTCTGTACCTCAAACACCACCCGGACTTTGCTAACACTTCCCATCAGCTTAAAGAACTATTCGAAGCATACAGCCCCACTGCTGCTAAGATCGCTCTTCGACCAATTCCGCGCTTTATGGTCAAGAAGCTTCAAGCTCGTAACGAGCCTCGTAAAGGTCGTGGATTTGGCTTTGTCTCCCTCGGCTCTGAAGAATTGCAACAGAAAGCTGTTAGCGAGATGAACGGCAAGGAAGTTGAAGGTCGCGAAATCGCTGTCAAGGTCGCAATCGATAGTCCTGGCAAAGAGGATGTCGACCCCGAGGCTGTAGGAACGGCGCCCCTGACCGAGAACGGGGTTGTTCAAGCCAACGACTCTCCTGCGACCGCTGCCTAAGCTGCATCGTAGAGGCTAGAGATCGATGCACCCAGAGCCTCTTCAAGCTCCTGCGTGTACTGGATCTTCAATTCAAGAGGTGATGCATTTTGGAGGTTACTTCCTTGTCCAGAGGGTGGCAGTCAGCATGGTGATAGTTCGGTGTGGCATTTAGAGCGTCTTGCTTCCTCATTGGGGGTTTCTAGAGGCTTTATCTTGGCAGCAGGACTCGGGAGTGATTGTATTAACACATTTACGAATTTCTCTTCTTGCTGGTTTGCTTCTAGCTCTGGTCGTTATGACCTCTGTATACTAGTGCTCAGTTAGCGAAAGAACAACGGAATGGAAAAGTTGCATTGCTTTGATGAAGTGTTCTGCATTGTGAACAGGGCATTTCCTATTGCCCCAAAACGCGCTTATGTTTGTGGATCATCACGATGTTAATCCAAGCTACAGAGCCTGAGGATGCCAAAGTAAGCCCACTCGCCAACGAGTCTATAAAAGGGAGAATTAAGCGATGTATCCTATATAGTGCTACGCTTTCCTAGATAGTTCTCAACTGCTTTGGCTGCACATGCGGCACACTGCGTCATGTGGGAGGTCGACCCTGAAACCAAGAGCAAGGTATCCAATCCCAAATCGGATTTATTCACTACAAAACAGAAACATTAATCACGAGTTCGATAGCTTCTTGCGATCCAGAAACGTCCTGGCAACTCTATCTGCTGCGACTGCGGCGCACCATCTCCCCAATGGGCCTCTCCAAAGTTTGGCAATTTCATCTGCCTTACATGCGCTGGTCTACATCGCGGACTAGGCGTACACATTTCCTTTGTGCGCAGTATCACCATGGATGCATTCAAAGGGAATGAGATGAAAAGGATGGAGTTGGGAGGCAATGAGGCTTGGAAATCATTCTGGGAAGAGAAAGAGGGGAAGAAATGGGCGGATGTGGGCTTGGAGGACAGATATTCAGGAGACACGGGGGAAGAATGGAAAGAGAGATTGAGCGCGAACGTTGAGGGAAGGGAATTTAGGCCGATGCCAGCAAAGAAGAAGATGGAAAATAGGGTCGTGACACCTAGTGGGTTTGGCGGGGAAACACCGGTGAGGACGGCGTCGCCCGCGGGCCCTCTAGCAGGACGTTCAAGAAAAGAGGCAAATGAGTCTTTCTTTTCAAAGAAAGGAAACGAGAATGCGTCAAGGTCGGCGGATTTGCCGCCTTCGCAAGGGGGAAAGTACGCCGGGTTTGGAAGTGAGCCTGCGCCTGTAGCTGGGGTTGCGCAGAAAGGAGGAGTGCTGCCTGGTGTGGATGAGTTCCAAAAAGATCCGGTTGCAGCGCTTACGAAGGGGTTTGGGTGGTTTACGACGACTGTGGGAAAGGGGGCGAAGACGGTCAACGATGGGTGGATACAGCCAACTGCTCAGAAGGTAGGCTTCTCTAGTTCTTCATGCAATCTCATCATATCTCCCGGAACCAATTTTATCTACCATGGGTTATAGGTATACAGGTCTGGGTACGGTCACTGATGGATATCATAGATCGCAGAAGCCGATGTGGCAACCCAAGCGCGACTCACTGCTGCCCAGATGGCGCAGAAGGTTCAGACGGGCACCAAAGGCGCAGCGGAGCAATTCAACAAATTCGTAGAAGACTCGGGAAGTGGTAATGGTTCTAAAGGGGCATCGAGATCGACGGCGGAGCCAGAACGGAAAGACTTTTGGGACTCTTTTGGTGGTTCCGCGAGCGAACAGCAGGGAGTCTCAAACAAGATGAGCTCTGGAGGTAAGCCAAGTGCTATCGGCACAGCTGCTATGAAGAAAGGGGTGAAAGACAAGGGTGGTGATGATGACAAGTGGGAAGAATTTTGAGAGCACCTCAGGTTTTATTGTATTAGTATTACAAAGTGTAGTAGTCTTCTGAACTTTAGAAGCATTTGCATGAGGAGAGACGATAGTATACATCACAAAGAAGTGTTCGTATAACAATGTAGATATCTGATGATTCATATCCGTCCCGCTTCGGTGTCGGCTGAGAAAACATTGCAAATTCAGTTCCCCAACCATGACGGCGGGTCAGCGTCACGACAGATCAGCTCTGATACTGTACGGTTCCGAAACCGGTAATGCGCGTGATGTTGCGGAAGAACTCGGCTCTATCACAGAGCGCCTCAATTTCCTAACACATGTGTCAAAATTGGATGCGGTTGAGCCGGTACGTGGCACAGAATGGATCAGTATAACCGAGACTGATCGAAGATAGTTATCACTATCTGAATACTCAGTTGTGATTGTATCTATATCAACGACAGGTCAGGGTGATCTACCTCTTAATGCGCGACAGTTTTGGAAGAATTTGCTGCGGCGAAGATTGCCACCCAATTACCTTGAGGATGTCCAATTTACTACTTTTGGGCTTGGGGACAGCTCATACCCTAAGTAGACTGAAATCTTCACGCCGTTCAGAATTATAAGCTAATTGAAAATAGGTTTAACTGGGCTGCTCGTAAACTTCACAAAAGATTGATTCAGTTGGGAGCGAATGAGCTCTACCCTCGGGGCGAAGGCGATGAGCAGCATCCAGAAGGGTAAGGTCCCTGGATCGCATGAATGACTTAATTTCATAAGAGTATTTCTCTGACTACCTTGCTGAAGTCTCGATGCAACGTTTGTGCCATGGTCGACGGATCTTCGCCTGCATCTCTTGGATATATTTCCGTTGGACGAGGGCACTAGCATTGTCCCAGAGGACGTATTGCTCAAACCCAAGTGGACTTTAGAATTTACAGAACATCCCTCAGATGGGCCCGATTATTCTATTACTAACGGAAATCACCATGACTTGACGCAATTGAATAGGACATCGACTGAAGCTTCGGTGGAAAGGTCAACACCACTTACTAAAATGGAAATTCCCAGCAAGCCCAGCAAGCAAATGCGTGAGTCTTACGGAAGGCTCGCCGTCACTCTTGAACAGAACAAACGATTGACTCCTACGAGCCACTGGCAGGACGTACGCCATATTGTGCTCGCGGGCATGTCAACAGTTGAGTATGACCCTGGAGATGTCCTTACAATATATCCAAAGAATTATTCTGAGGACGTAGATAAGTTCCTCGACATGATGGAATGGAAGGAAATTGCGGATAAGTCGTTGAAATTCGTATTGACAAGGCCAATGCCGGCAACACATCTAAGCCCAGTACAACCGGTGCCAATCAGGCCAGAATGCGAGAACCTAACATTGCGAGGATTACTGACCAGTTACTTGGATATCACAGCTGTACCTCGCCGCTCTTTCTTCTCTATGATTGCTCACTTCACTCAGGATCAATCTCACAAGGAAAGGTTACTCGAGTTTACAAGGCCGGAATACATTGATGAATTGTATGATTATACGACCAGACCCAGACGCAGTATACCAGAAGTTTTGCAAGAGTTTGCATCTGTTCGGATTCCCTGGCAATGGATTGCCAATGTACTACCAGAACTTCGCGGCCGTCAGTTCAGCATTGCAAGTGGTGGGCAGTTAAAACGAGCTGCAAGTGGGAAATCATACTTTGATCTTTTGGTGGCTATTGTCAAGTATAAGACTGTAATCAAGAAAGTACGCGAAGGAGTATGTACACGATACCTAGCGGCCCTGTCTCCAGGCGCGGAAATGATTGCTACCTTGCAAAAGGGTTCCTTAGGCATCAAGATAGCCGAGGCCGGACGTCCTGTAATAATGATTGGACCTGGAACGGGTGTTGCACCGATGAGGTCTTTGATATGGGAGCGGCTTCAGTGGGCCGAAGAACTGGAGACTCAAGTTCAAAGACAAGCAAATGGAAACAAAACAAACAATAATTTGCATGCTGTTGGAGAAAGTGTATTATTCTTTGGTTCTCGAAACGAGAACTCGGATTACTTTTATCAACACGAGTGGGCAGAGTTAGAAAGCAAGATGCCATTGAAGGTTTTTGCAGCCTTCTCTCGGGATCAAAAGGAGAAGATCTACGTCCAAGACCTTATCAAACAGCAGTCCGACTTGGTTTTCCGGCTGCTCTACGACTCCGAGGGGATTGTGTATGTTTGTGGATCATCGGGCAAGATGCCACAAGCTGTTCGCGTGGCACTCACTGAGGTCTTCAAACAATGTGGGCATATGCCACAAGGAACGGCTGAAGAGTACTTACAACTAATGGAAAAAGAAGGAAGATACAAGCAAGAGACATGGTAGACGCAGGTTTGTTTATACTTAACACGATACCCCTACCAGCAATCGTTATAGGAGGCCGAGAATGATCTTTCGAACTCCTCCTTATCAAGCTCATACTTGGGGTAATTTCCAGCGTCCGGAATCAAAAATCGATTGCTTTTCACTTATTCAAGTCCCCCTTGGACACATTTAACAGTTTCGGCGCGAGAAGATGTCAATGTCGATGTCATCATAAACTGTCGGCTGCTAAAATATGCGAAAACTTTCACTGGACTCCTATTTCTGGCCCTGAGTATTCTGATATTACAAGCGCCTCGTTCTCGAGTGTACCTTACTAGCCCATAAGAACAACTCAACGTCTAAGATTTCCTTGAACGTGGGGTTATGATACGTTAAAATCCCATCGACTATTCCAACGCAACCTTCCTTCTCCCAATACGCCTGAACCATAAGGTACATGATGCTTCTCAACCCGTTAATAACCAATTGATCAACCGAATGAACGGCACGCCCTTACTCGTAATCTCCTGCCTGCCCCATGCGGAAACCCGGTGACCTACCCAGACTCCCCCTTCGCATAGCCCAGGGCCCCGTACGAGAGCAGTAAGATCAATTAGCACCTCACTCTTTTCGATGAGAACGAGAAGATGCCTTTTCGGATAACCAAATCCATCTTAATGGAAGTATGAAGACCGGACTCTCTGTGGGCAGCAGAATCTCCTCGCGGGAAGAAAAGAGCGAGCGCGGTTTTCCCGGATGGCGGAATTTTTCTTTGGGATACTGATGAGTAAGGCCCGGGCTGGCGGTTGGAGGAATGGAGTCGGTGCTTTGTGTAGAAACTTTCAGCGAGATTCGGGAGAGAGGGGGGGGGGGGGGCTCGGAGCACTGAATGTTAATTTGGGGACAGACGGCGGTTTCGAGGTTATTTGGCAGATGGGAAGGTGGAGGAGGGCTTGATGGCGATATCGTTTGAGGTGGTAGAGCTGTATCTTGGTGCTCTGTTGGGGTTCTACATCCTGCCTCGGGATTTTGGTTCCGAATAATGAGTATCACTAGCAAATATGGTTGAGAGCAGTGAATAGCCATGCTTTGAGAGACGTATGTATATGCGGGCTGGGTGGCGAAAGTGGGAGGATGCTACAGTACATAGATTTCAAATCAACGTTTCTTGAAGATTCAATCCGCTTGAAATTACTCGTGCAACAAACAGCTGACATGGAAAATCTGCGGACGTTGCAGCGACGAATGAAAAACAACAACTCTCGTTACCGTATCCACGATTCTTGAAAAGAACTATCTCGCATCCAGATCATATACGCGTCAGTCGTCTTATCAATCAACTAAAAAACCTCGCCAGCCACGATTTCGATCACAGCCATGCACTCAGACGACAGCGAGACCCAGAACCCCAGCACGCAAAATCAGCTCCCCCCCTTTCCATAGAAGCCACACCTTTGGTTTTTATAAAATAAAATAAAAACCGAAGCCGGTAGGCAGCTCGGCGGTGCAGCGGATGATAGAATAACCGGTCATGCCCTCGTCGCCACATTGCATATGAAAAATTCACTAGCGGGTTTCTTTGCCCGCAGCCATCTGTTTTTTTTTTTCTTTTCTTCAAATTGAAATCTACTATGCGCAGGTAATAGATCGGAACATCTCGCAACTCATTCGCAGCTTCGCAGGCTTTGCACCATGCTGTGAGGATATCTTGATGGGGGTTGAGCTACAGTATCTTGGCGATTAGCTCGGGGTTGCGGCGGGTTGGAGTGAGCGAGTCAGGGCTTGATGTATGTTATGTCCGTTTCGCTGCGGGTTTGTGGGAAAGGGTTTGTGCAGTGGCGGGCGCGGGATGAGAGTTGTGTGCTTGTGGGCTTGTAGATGGGACAGACCCAGTCGTTTCGTATCGTTGAGTGCTGCCGTCGCTTTCGAATCGAGCACAGTTACTCGTCGCTGCAAGGGCGCTTTGGAAACATACTCGAGCGCTGTGACGGCTTTCTGCGGAAGGGCGGATGCGAATCTTTTTGCTCTCGGGGTTTCGCACGGCTTTAATCTCCTGTATCCGACACGGTTAGATGAGTCGATGCAGAAGAACCATAGGAATCGAACTTAGTCGTAGGGGTGCCGTGACCATGAGCGTCTTCGACAGCTTGGGCCGTTGCTATCGAGACGTGCGTTAGACTGATGCGCATGATCTTACTCTATCTCGTGTACGCTCATGTATGGCTAAGGTGCGTGTGTGAAAGAGTTGGTGGAGGAGCGACCATGTGTTTGTGAGACAGTTCCGTTTGGGACAGGCACTCACACACAGGCAATGGTTCTGGAGCACAATCTGTTTAATGGGTAGCATTCCAGACTCACCTGATCGATCCGTGGGACAGCCTCTCCGGGCTTTTAGGTCACTAGCATTGTTGCCATTCTGCTCCTGGCGCCGGCCAGAGCGCCTGCTTCATTTCCGTATTGCGAAACTACTTACTTTACCTTAAAAAAAACACTCACGAAACAGCTCAAGATCGCAACTATAAAATACCCATCGGAGCTAATACCATTGCATCAGCGCTTGGACGAATTGATGACTATGACTGCTGAGAGCCTGAGACGTACTCTCATCCTTGATAAAGATAGAAGTCGAAAAGTATATAAAGATTTGATTCCTCGACTTGTCTGTATGACATGATTAAGTCATCGATCAATCTATGTTGAATCATCTTTAGAGCTTTAAAAAGTGCGATGACAACGACAAGCTCAGCGAGATAGGAGTCATTTTTCTTCATAACGCTGGAGCAGAAAACGACGAGAGTAAAGATGTCGAACCCAACATTGTCAGCCGAAATATCGACGGGGGCTGTGGGAATGGAAACATATAGTAACGTTCAGAGAGGTCAACGCGGTCGAGCGAGTAGCGACTCCACGATGAAATTGACTCACGGGTTCTTAGAAAGGATCTTGAGGAGCCGTTGCAAGGGATAGCTGGGAGGAACAGAGGGCGGATAAACGGGGTGTGGAAGTACGAAATTTTACTGAGAGGGAGTGCAGGTAATAGGCAGAGGCAAAAACTTCTATCTTCGTGAAGTATAGTAACAATGTTCACGGGTAATAATGATGGTATTCTCAATTCTGCTGGGAAGTATACGCACAGGCTTAAATCCTTAAGCGTGTTCTTGTCTTGACAAGTAATCTACGCACATCAGATTCTCGATTTCAACGATCGGGTGCCTGTCCAGACAGGTATATGGCGCGTCCTCTCCCTCATGCGCCTTTTCACCTCGTTTAGAGGCAAGGGAGCTAGGGCTGCCACATCACCAAGATCAATGTCCTCACACGCTGGCATTTTCATTCGCAGACTGCGTGAGCTGATAGGTTTCCCCTCCCCAAATGCCTTGCACGCAGCGGCGCAGCTAGCAAAGCAATGCTTCGATTGTGGCAATTTGCCTAGCAGGACCGCAAACTCGTGCGGCATTCCTTCATATTCATTCCACAGAACCGGCACGCCACACCGTGCAGCTTGGCTGGCAATCATTCGATTTCCATCAAGACAACGGTCTTCGGTGCCGCAAGCGAACCACATTGGCGGCGCACCACTCCAATCACCTACAGCCACCGGAGAAACCAATTCATGATCGAGAGTTGAACCAGCGCAGTAAGGATGTTCGCGCGGTGGGTTTGAGGGCCAGATCTCATCAGCAGGGTATTCTGGCATGAGAGCCGGCTGTACCTGCACCAGAATATCGTGCTCGCCTTTTTCGTACCACGAGGGAAGTACGTCACACTGATCGCACCAACCACTAAAGACGGCGACGCCTGCAGGAAGATGCAACTGAACACACTGCCCATGAAACAGTATCTTGGGTCCTTGCTGTCCCGTTTCTCTACTAAACTCGAGCAGAACTCTTGTCAACGCAAGACCCAGATTAGCCCCAGCGCTGTTCCCGGCAATGACGATGCTTTTCGCTGATACAGGTTTGTGGTGAGACCCTGGTGGAGGATAGATGAGACTAGCATAAGCCAGGAGGATGTCAAGCACCGGTGCTGGAAAGGTATTGGTTGGCGCCAGGCGATAGCGGATCGACGCTACTCGCGCTCCGGTCAGGCGGGCCAGGCGAGCAGAAGCAGCGCGATATTCGGCCGGACTGCCGGTACTAAGGTATACTTTATGTTAGCTTACCAGTAAGTCTTCGGGCTGTATTGAAGCGTACAACAAACCTCCTCCATGGACATAAAGGATGGTCAGATCTCCCTTCCACTCGCTCTCTAGAGCTTGAAGTTTGTCTTGCTCTGATATCTCTGGCTCCGGAGCGTTGTTATCCACACCGGACCGACAGCCAATGAATTCCACGCCCACATCTGTAAGCGGTATCTGTTGTGACGGAGTAATCTTTTGGTCGGCAATCTTTAGCCGTTCGCACACGTGGTACAGTGCATCTCGAAGATGAGTTTCTACGGGCGCACGAAATTTCGTCCTGCTAATCCATATACCTCCTCTTGCTGGGGCATCAACGGGCGATTTAGCCTGCCACTGCGACATGGTTTGCCATGGAGCAGACTTGAATTGACGACAGAATACATCAACCATCCTCTTTTGGTCCTTGATTGTAGACATGTTGAATCGTCGTTTGGAGTGTCTAAAAGTCTAGGCTCAGGAAAAGTTTAGTGAAGATCGAGAGTGAACTCGAACAGCGGAACGGATATGGATGTTCATTTATTGTCGGAGCCATGCAGGTATGGGCTCCCGTATCGGTGCGTAATTTACGATGTTCCTTTTGTAATACAACATGAAAAGTATTCCCACCACTAGAACTACGCATCATCCTACTATTACCTTGATATTGTATTTTTCAAATCTTCTAGTATGTCACACTGTTTCCAGAAGAAGTCCTGTTCAGCCAAATACAACGCGATTTCATGGTTGTGATTAGTACTGAGCCATGACGAAGAACTAGGTCTGTCTACTTTCGCATGTACGAAGGGTTGGTAGAGAGCATAAGAAGAATCTAAATTGCGCACGATCTATTCGACCACAGTATTTGTACATCTATCCTAGTAAAAACCTGGTGTCCGCAGAACACGCTCACTCTATTTTGGCTGCAGATCGTGCTTAATGTTCAAGTCGACTGCGAAAATTGGCCGTTGGAAGAGTTGCAAGCTTTGATCAACGACAGGATAACTTGAATAATGACTTTGCAAAATCTTTCTGTTAGACTGGATGTATGTATCCAGGGACGAAGTTCGGTACGGCTGGACCTGTTTGTATTTCCAGGGCGGTTTATCATTTTGCGAGCGGCGTGGAGACCAGCTGTAAATCCATCCTCATGGAAGCCATAGCCCATCCAAGCTCCAGCAAAACTCACGTTGGATACGCCGTTTATCAAATGAAGGCGTCTCGATGCTTGAATACTATCAGAGCTGAAGAGTGGGTGGTCGTATACATATGTACCTTGTGCATTTCGGGGAGAATGAATAGGGTTCATGCTGACCAACACGCGTCCAGGACTTCCAGGTTCACTTGGTCCAGGGATCCCTTGCAACCTATTCATATCAAACGTCACTGAGATCTTCTGGGGAGAGCTAGACTTTGTCAAGAGAGGTCTTTCGCCTCGGATAGACGATATTACCTCGTGCTCACTCTCTTGCGATGGTGAGCAACGCGGCCCAGTGCTCTGCATGAGACAGTTCCAAGACGCCCGAGCGCTTGGTCGAGTCGGCATGAGCTAGAGCCAGGTCAGGTTAAATCCACGAAGAATTTGCGGGATAGGAGTAAGAAAAACCTACCGACATATCCGAATGCACTACGCAGACATTCCTGCTAGTTTTGAAATGTCTCAGAATATTTGATTCCATAGGAGTTGCATTATCGCCGAGCAGATTCAGGGCCTGATCTGCGTGGATCGCAAGGAAGACATGATCAAAATTTTCGATAGATCCATCGGCCATGACTAAAGAGATCTCGTTGTTTTTTCGACGATTTAAGCTCTTGATCCGCTCGTCAAGGCAAACGTGATGATTTGGCCGCAGCGCTTTTGAGAACGCATCGACGTATTCTTGGGATCCATTTTTGAATGTGCGCCACTGAAGCCGCCTAAGAGCCGTATCAAGAAGACCATGATCGGACCTGTATATGGTCATTAGCGCTTCGGCGTGTGGATTAGAGACTTGAGTTAAAGAAAAACTCACATGAATTGAATAAGTGTAGCTGCTGGAAAATTGGACATGAACTCATCTGGATCAATGCACCAGGGGGCTGCAATCATTGGAATGAGATAGTATTTCTTGAATTGGTTCGAGTACGAATTGCGACCGAGGTATTCGTCAATCGACTCAAGTTTCTGTTCTCGGTAGTGCCCGCCGTCGAGATCCTTCTCATCATGGAAAGGCTGCGCTGATGGGAGAGGGTCCACAAGATCAATGGATTGCACAAGGAGGCCAGTCGCAAAGAGATTGAACCGAGCAATGTCAAAAACTAGTCGCCAGAACCAAGGACTAAGGAGATTAGATGCTTTTCCTACAAAGGCACTCATTGACGTGCTAGCCCATTCAAAAGTCCTGTCCATGGAGAAACTGAAAGACATGTCGGTGGGTATGGTCTTGACGCCCAAGGAGGTTATAAACCTATTGAACTCAGCTAAACAGACCTGAATGAGCATTTCGTCTTCTGAAGCGCTGCGAGAGTTCTTACGGTAGTTTTGCTCGTTCATAGCAATAAATCCAGTATCAACAGGTACTGAAAGGCCGCGACCTTGGAACATCACCGTGTTCGCATGACCTCCTAGCCTCGGCTCTGCTTCGTAGAGATAGATATCATAGTCTAAATTTTTGAGTCCCCAGAGGCATCCGATACCTGAAATACCGCCGCCTACGATAGCGATCCGCTTTGGTCGATCTTGACTCGAGTTCGCGGCCATACCACAAGATACAAGAACTTAGGTCAAGGCTTCGAAGGAACAGTGTATCAACGTATGAACTTATGAAGCAAATGCTTGATATGAAATCAAAGAAGGATGGATATAGGTTAGTGCAGAATCATAAGCACAGCACCTTTGCATCAGCAGCTTAAACCGCTAAGCAGAAGTATATAAGATGAGACGCTGCTATCTGTGGTGATGCAGTCGCGGACAAACCACCCAAGGAACACTGTGACCATGGATCAGCCCACCCAGACCCAATTCTCGAGGCTGCCTCGAATTACTTGACTGTGACACATAGCCCGGAATGGTGCTTAGCAGTGGTCGTAACGCTTACCCTGTCCTCGACCTACTCATTAGGTCGGCCTGCCTGCAGGTAATTACTTAGATGATTGCTTTTCAATGTAGCTTTTCCGTACGCCAAAACAAGTATTGAAACCTTGAAAGGCAATTTGAGTACGCTTCCTCTCTAACGAACAATCGAAGATTGGGGCTAAGACATGAGCCTGCGCCATTACAGTCGTCATAGAAATCAAAGGATCCACTCCTGATCCACGAAGTCTCGGAGCTGGCAACGTTTTGGGCAATTTGCGCAGGCACTCAGTCCCAAAGGCAGAAACTGCGCCTTTGAGACGTACCACCCTTGAGACTCAGCATGCCGGGATTCACAGCAGTGGTGCATGGTAAAGAAACCTGGATCTCCGGTCCAAGAAAAACACCCGACTCTGCATTGGCTGACCCACTAGTGGCAAGGGCAGCGTAAGCTGACTCTTACCGAATGCCGTGTACTTTATTTCGTAGTGGTGGAGTACGAAACCAGGGGTTATCCTGCATCAAACTTGGTAAACAGTCTGCCTCGCCTGATGCTCAAAGATGGATGTCGTAGGCCATGGCAGCGATCTGTCGAGTCTTGTTTCTAAGATATCAGTATTTGGCCTGCGCCGTCTCCCTTGAATCGGTTTTTCGTCCAGTGACCACGGGATCACTTAGCAATTCTATACATCCATGGCCTACAGAAGTTTGCTGCGAGAGGGATCCCAGATCAGTGTCTGGGTCCCTCTGGGTTTTATGATCATGATCCTCAGTTACGTCCGTTTGAGGTATGAAAGTATCTGACTGAGCTTATTGAGAGATAGATAATCCTAATTGGTATTCATCGATTGTACTTCCACCCTCTGAGTCGATTCCCTGGGCCTTTCTTCGCTAAATTGACCGACGCGTACTCCGCTCTTCATTCATATCAAGGCGACATGCATCTAGATATCAAAAGATGCCACGAGAAATATGGTATGTGACATAAGCTATACGATATTCGATTCAATTTTGACTCTGGTCCAAAGGGAAGATAGTACGTTATGGCCCAAATCGTCTTCTCACACTCCATGCTCCAGATATGCAAAGTGAGTAGTTGCAAATACAAGTTTCGGAGAATAATGATCGATTACTTTCCAGATATATACGGATTTGGCAAGCCTTTCCGTAAGGCCCGCAGTTACAAGACGATGATACCTTGGGAAGGCGGCGAGACAGCTGCCACGGCGGTCGATAAAACCTTGCACAAAGGTCTACGGCAAATCGTTGTCTCTGGGCTATCTCCAAGCACGCTGAAGCAATTCGAGCCTGCAGTACTCAAAAGTTTGGAAATGTATTTCCAGAGACTCCTCGAGGGACCACCTTCGAATGAGGGATGGTCACAAGCTAGAAACATGCGTGTGTGGAGTAAGAGAGCCCTTTGATTCGAATTATTGATATTTGCTGAACATGGACAAAAGATCAATGGCTTTCATTCGACCAAATGACCGATTTCGGTTTCGGCACAAGAGTCGGACTTCTCGATAGCTCTGAACATCATTATATTCTCGACCTCCTTCATATGCATTCTGTTAAGTTCGCAATCTATGAGCAGTGGCCGAGCCTCAGCGATGTGGGTATTGGCAGTTGCATTAGCCAGCTTTTGCCGATTGCTTCTGGTGCTGTTCTTCGCTTCAACTCCTGGTACCAACCATCTATGGAGAAGGCCATAAGCAACAACTGTGAGGTCGGAAAGGGCATTCTCGCACCAATCGTCCAAGGCCCAAGGACTGGAAAGCCCATGTCGAGCTACACCAGAGAGCAAATGCTCGCGGAAGGTTCTTTCATTACCTTCACAGGTAGGCACTACCCTCCATTGAATTGAAATCTATCCTTTTCTAACACTAATGTTTCTCTATAGCATCTGACGGAAATGCAACCGTGATGTCGGGAGTCCAGTACTATCTTGGGCACAACGCGGGCATTTACAGAAAGCTCGGGAAGGAAATCCGAGATAAGTTCCCCCAAGGTGAGTGGATTCAATGGGGCCCCGAACTTGCCTCGTGCGAATATCTCCGGGCCTGCATAGACGAGGGGCTGCGCATGTTGCCGCCTGCAGCTGGAGTCCATTGGCGCGAGAGCCTGCAAGATGGCGTCCTGATCAACGACGAAGAGATCCCTGCTGGAACCGAGGTTGGATTAAGCCTATATGGGCTTTTCCGAAGCCGTGAAGTTTTTCGCGACGAGAGTCGATATTGGCCAGAGCGCTGGATCAAAGGCGTACTGCCAGAGAACGAGCTTACTCGTGCTCATCAAGCTTTCAAGCCATTCCAGACGGGACCCAGGGCGTGCGCTGGGAAACATGTGGTATACATGGTTACCAGTGTCAGTCTGGCGAATTTGTTGAATGAATACGACTTCAAACTTGCGAACGTGCCGCGTAGTGAGCTTGGTGGCCGACATATCGCTCGTGCGCAGGATGATGGACGAGAGGGGGCCGAGCTTCAATTCGAAGACCATTTTATTACAACTTGGAAGGAAGGACCGCACCTGCAGTTTCGAAGGAGAGCCACTTAGACGATCAAGCTCACCAGCACTGGTGGCGGATAGACTTAGACTTGCATGTTCTCTTTGCCTGTGCCCTGTCTCCAGTGCCTTGTTGCACCCTACTGCGCTCCTACACTGTATCGGGTTCACGGAATGGTGTAAAAACATTCGTACCAAACAGGGACGATACGTCGATACCACAGTAAAGTACATACTCCGTATTGTTAAAGCGGACCGTGCCGTCCAGCCTACAGGAACGGCATGACGGAATTCGTAACCTACTACTAACCTTAGTACAATACGGATTACACTAGTGCAGTGCTTATGTCATTCCTAGGCCATCATGCAAAGGCAAGGGGTTCAACTCCTTCGCTAACCGTTTGCCTCCGATTCGATAAACGCTTCGTCTGTTACCGGTTTCTCTTTTGTGCTGTGGGAGTAGTACAAAGGCTCGAATGGAACGCGTAATCTACCTTGCGATCGGAGAGTTGCTTCCGGAGTAGATCTTCACTTCGACGCTTTATTGTTTTTGTGGGAACGGCGCGGTGTAACGGGGGAGATCACACCTGATCGACGGTGATGGTTGAGTGGATTAGCAAGCAATGTTATTGGTCTGGTCCATATTCTCATGCAGTCAGCCGCTTCATCCTTTAGATTGCCTTCCTTCCCTCAGGGTTGCCTTCCTTCCCAAGTTCAGCTCGATACACCGCCTTCTCATCGGATGGCATGCTATCCCTGTGTCTGCTCTCCATGGTGGCTTGGATATGAATCCCTCCCTCGGCATTTTCCCTTATCCAGGTGCCTTTTCCATGCCTCATTCTAGATTTCATTTCCCACATTTAGCTCCGATAGTGTCTTAGAACTTGGTCCCTGTGTTGGTATTGAATTTTACCAGTGGTCAAGTAATTTAGGTCTCATACGACGTCGTACCGAAGCTCATCTCCAGATGTGAAGTCAGCAGACCGCTGGTGTAGCTGCTTTTTTCGAGCTGTTAAACCCTCCACCCGTGAGAGAACATACCACTGTTTTCCTCTTGTCATGCCAGAAACAGCCGTCCAGGATGTCAGCCGTAGCTATGAGATATACATCACGATAGCTGTTACGATGTCCGTTCTAGTTCTGACGACAGTTTTGCGGGTCTTTGGGAAACTGAAGTATGGCCTTTCGCTGGGCTGGGACGACTATCTCATGGTCCTTGGCACGGTATGGCTCTGGCTCTGGCTCTGCCGTCTTTACCAAGGGAACTTTCCACGTTTACAGGACTAACTCGTTGCAGTCGCTGAATGTCATTGCCAATGCTTTTGATATTGAGGCGGCAAGGTCGGGTTTCGGACGACATGCCCATTTCCTGAAGTATCATCAGCTTGTGACGGCAGGAAAGTACGCGCAGATGGCTGTGTGTGTTGCTGCTATTGCGGTGTGGGCCACCAAGACGTCGATTTGTTTCTTTCTGTTGGGGATTATCAAGCGAACTCATATCGTATTTTTCTGGTGTATCTGGATCCTGATGGGCTTTACGACGGTGACGTCGTTCATCGGAGTTCTCTTGTGGGGCTTGCAGGCCAAACCATTACCGAAGCTATGGGACCCGACCGTTCCAGGCACTCGCGACTCCCCACAGGGATTCCTCGACGTCGTATACGTCCATTATGGTGATTCAACTCCTTGCTCCCCTTCTTTCCGGTTGGGCGACTGAGAACCTTGTGAATAGGATTTGGCGTTTGCACCGATATAGTCTACGCACTGTCACCGGTGTATTTCCTTTGGAACGTACGAATCAGCTCGAAGCAAAAACTCACCATTCTCGCACTCACGGGCTCAGGCATATTGTAAGACCCAGAATGCGATATTCCTGAAGAAGCTAAGATACTTTCTGAACCATGCTGATATTGTGCTAGGCTTACCATTGTGGCTGCATTGAACATTGCCTTCGCCCGGGAGTTCCTTTCCACTGAAGACAGCACATGTATGTTAGGCTTATTTCGTTGTCTCACCCTTCTCCATTCACAACATGCAAAATCTAACTGTACCAATACTTTAGGGGCGTTGGTGAAGGAATTCATATGCGACATGTAAGTCAAATGGATCCAAATCCCCCACCTTCCGATCCATATAATGATGCATTTTTAGTATTGAGCGGAATGTGTGCGGTTTCATCGCCAACCTACCAGCTCTCTGGTTTCTCATTTCACGTTCTCGGAAGCATTCTGCATCGCCACACGTGAACCGTCACGCTGGCAACTACTTCGAAAGCTCCACCAAGGGCACCCAAAAGCTTACAAGTTTACCCTCCGCGGTCATTGCGAAGCCGCAAAAGCTAGATCCGTACGACGTGGAAGGGGACGATTGTGTCCCGCTCAGACAGCGTCGGAGCGACCATAAAGGCCCAGGCAGCAATGTTAGCAATCAAGGCAGTGAATCTGGAGCTGAAGGTGGAACGGAGATGGGATCAACTCCGGGAATGGGATCAACTCCGGGAATGGCATGCGGTTGGGATGACCCAACCCTGGAAACAGGGTACGAAAGAACGCACAGTGGAAAACAAAATTGGGAGCGGGTTAGAAGGCCCGGGCCTTGAGAATATACTGAGTACTGGTAAAATTACCATGGCATTCTGTAATGACCAATATATGTATACCAATTTATACAAAAGCGATTGGCCTTTTTTTCTGATAACGAAGAAGGAAGCATTTTCCCCGTCTTAGAATAAGAACAAATAAGAGTAAGTAACATCGAATGGCTGTACAGAACCTATCTATACATGAGCTATTGTATGGAGCATTGTATCATTGCCGATATCCTTACGAGAGGCAGCTATCTAGCCAACTCCAGCCGACGCATAACAGAAAAGCCGAAACTGGTCCCTGCCAGATCCAACTTCCCACTGCCTGCTCGTGGGGCGCTTTCCCAACCGCCCATACAACTGCCCGTACAACTGCGGCCGCCGATAACCCTTTTAAGATCAGTCTGTAAGACCAAAGCAGACTCACGCTACCAAGTGCAATACGTCTAGCAAGGATCGTTCGCAGAACCGCACGGCGATATGTCCTCTGCTCATTCAGGCCACAAGAATGTCGCACAAAGACGTCAAGAAAGTTTAGGCTAGGGGAACCTGCTCTCGATAGCACATGGCCTTGCGGCAGTCGTAATTCCTCAAGAGACATAACTTTTGCCCGGGCCTTTGGAAATCCCTGAGGATAACTTGCCGGGATGGGCTTACCGCGTAGCATCGGGATTAGCGTCCAAGCAAGGCGGTCGACTAAAGACTCGGGCTTCTGCTGACAACGATGCTGGTCTCTATTCTGCGTGCAAATGTTGTCAACCTTTGCCTGTGCTAGGAAAGAACAGAGGTTCCCTGCATCTGTTATGTTGGCTGTGCGATTCTCCTCATTTACCGCCAAAGTCTCGGCAAATAGGGCATCCTGAAAGGACTGATAATATATGATATGGGTATAGAATGCAGGTGTCACGACAGAAAAATCTTCGGTGGGTATACAATTATCTTTTGAATCTGTGCAGGTAGCGTTGTGATGGACAAGGGTAGACGTAATCGTAACTTTGGTGGTGAAGCTCCAATGCCTGACCTCTTCGTCTATCGATGTATAATGGACCTGGAACGGGGTTTGGATATGGTAGATCTGATGCTTGAGATACTTTTGAAAGGCGTGGGAAATCGTGCTAAAAAGAATTAGTTGCTAATCCATCCCTGGATTATATGAGACGTTCTCAGATGAATGAACCTACATTTCCTCTGCAGTCGCTCTCCGTCCAATAGTTGACTGCCTCACCTCTGGTCGGTACCATATGCTAAGATTTCGTTTAAAAGCGAGCTTGATGGTTTCAGATATGATTCTTGGATCTATAGAAAGGTACATGTGGATTAGTTGACAGCTAATGGAAAGATCCTTGACACTCACTACTTCCGCATCACTGATATGGTAGGTATTACTTACAAGTCATGAGACCAACCCACCACCATGAAGAGATGAAGAGGAGCATATCGGAGAACGAGATAAAGGTTGGATCCAATGGCGTAGCGATGGACCAAAGACGGGCTGTCATTTTTGGGTGTCCCTTGGAAGACAGTAAGGTCGCTTTGATGTCAATCTCGTTGTCCTTCGCACCTGGGTTAATGGCAGCTGGGGAGTGCGAAAATGAAGGATCGCGGGCTGAAAGAGCGTAACTTCCTTTCCGCGAATTGAATGGCGACACATGAAAATCTTTGGGCCATACATGCTTGAAATACTTTGTTCGGTGTGTTGACTTCGGACTCAGGGATCCTTCAATTAGATCCTCCGACAGATTCAAATTGGAAGGAAGGAAATAGAGCCGCCTCTCGTCGAACGTGTTGTTAACTTCCGCAATCATGGCTAGGAGTTCCGAATCGGCTGAATATAGAAACCAAAACGAAGCTGGACTAAAATTGTAATTCAAGAAACGTGGAGAAGTAATCAGATATGCCCTTGGGTAGTTCGCTGGATCGATGTCCTGATGGCGCCTGGCATTAGTCCGCGCATGTGGCATCTGCTACATATATAGCAGTGAAATCCAGGGCCTCAGTGGTTATACCTGTGATTCAAGATAAAGTTCCAGTTTCCTGCGAATGCCGAACTCATTTCCACCCCTTCCTAGATGATCTTTGGCCTCCACACACAACCATCCACGCTTCCACCATGTGGGCTGGTCCACCGAAAGGACTGAATTTATCGGGAATGTCGAGCCAACAGGTATACCGACCATAAGATAAGGGTAGGAAAAAGAGTGGAATTGAGGAAACAGCCGGGTGTGCGAGATGCGACCCGGCAGGATGAATGGCTTGTCAATGGTGAAAGGGCATTGTGGACCAGATGTCCGGCCTATTTCACGCTTCTTGAAATGAAAGAATGCAAAGAACAAGGCCAGGACGATACACAGGGGAAAGACGTTATGTGACCAGGTGGTGAGGTTCGACATGTTTAGCTTGGAAGTCCTTGTAGGCACAGGTCGAGACTGAAGAAGAGATGAAGATATTTAGCGTGTGCAGAAAGCTCTGCAATCCTTGGCATTCATTTTTGCGTTTACCCCACGTCCCTTTTGTATGGGGAATTCGAAAATTCAATCCCATCGCCCCCCAATTGCCCAAAATTGAAGCTATTCAGACCTCTTTGTTTGTTGACGTTCTTAACGCATTTCCAGCTATGATCGACCCACTATCTGCAGCGATTCGCTCCAGAATCGTACGGCTTCTACTACTTCATTGACAACCTCTCGTCATCGTCGAAGAAGTTCACTGCTGCTCTAGAACGATGTATAGCATTCTAGAAAATATCTTCATGTATTCGTCATCGTTTAAATCTCAGTTTCGCCTCAAAGAAGCCTTCCGCAAGATGTTTAAGGCAGCTGAAAATGATCTCATAGTCTATCTTGAAGATCAGTCATGAGTCATGCAGAAAGAGATGATCTGATACATATGAGAGAAGTGAGACATTAACGTGCATCGATTCACGATATCAAGAATTCTGAAGAGAAGACGCTGAAGTAATAAGAAAGGACAGCGTGTAGAAGTCAGACAAAACGATGAGCTTCGTTTGAATTGAATAGCAGACATGCTTCGTTTGACGATCGAACAGCTCGTGTTCGTGAATGAGTCTTTATTCAACGAGATCACAGGCTGACGTCATCAAGCCTATGCTCTCGTTGATCAATCAGCTCGCTATCAAGTCTTCAGAACGAGAGAACATTGCTGAAGTGTTCTTTCGATCTATACGAAAGACGAATATCTATTCTGCATCGATATTCGCGAGAATTGATTCAACGACGAGACTTTCTTTTGATGACTAGCAGATGAACTGCTATCTTCATGCAGTTTCTTTTCGACTTCAAGAAGTGTGATCATCATGAATAACGCAAGTGTTCATTGCAATAGTCGAATTGAAGAGCTCATCATCTCACACGAATGTCAGATAAGCTATTTGCCTCGTTGAGTTGACGATCTATCACTGATAATGTCAGGTGTGATATTTGCCTTCCTACTCGTCGAATTACAACCTCATAGAACTCACCTTCAATGTATTAAAGGCTCGGGTTCGTAGGCATTTTGACGAGACATGACCCCATTTTGAAGGCATCTTTGATGATTTTCTTCATTACGCTGTTGAACGAAGCGAATGTGATAGATATCCGAGACAGCACTTCAAGCATTCAGACTATATTTTTGAGACAGATATCAGAGCTTTGAAACGAGAATTGAAGGTAGGAAATCAGGAATTTGATTCAGAAATTTGACTCTATTTAACGACTCAGTTCTAGAGGGGGTGAGAAGGTCATTCAGAGGTAGATTTTGACTCCGGCGTTGAGGCATTTCGAATAAAAACGGTTACAAGAACGTCAGGAACGTCAACAAACAAAGAAGTCTGAATAGCTTCAATTTTGGGCAATTGGGGGGCGGTGGGGTTGAATTTTCGAATTCCCCATACAAAAGGGACGTGGGGTAAACGCAAAAATGAATGCCAAGGATTGCAGAGCTTTCTGCACACGCTAAATATCTCACCCGGCATCTGTGACTTGCGAAAGCTAGGTTATAATGTTTCTCAGCCTCTGCCGCGCACACGGCATCGGCAAATGAAATCAGCTTCATCTTCTTGAGTAGCTGAAGTACCCATGTAACGTTACGCAAGCGCAGAGGGCACATGCAGTGACGGAAGTCTGAATGGGGGCGCAGGAGAACTGGACGGGGGATCAGGTAGAATAAGGTAGTTAAGGTCCCCCGATATGGACAAAAGCCACTCAACTGCGGGGGCTAACTTAGCCTGCGAACCTCACTGTATTACAACATACACACACTCCATAAATGACTTTCGTACCATTACGCTCAAGTTTACTTCACGATCAGGTCATGGCAGTGATAGGCAATTGTCTCAATCAGCTGTGCTCCTCGAAACAGCTCTTTCAGCTACGCCTCCTTCTGGCGGCATAAATCGCTGGATAAATCACCAGTACCGTCCCCACAACCATCGAGAGGCCAGCAAACACCTGAAGACGCCACCATACTACACCGGATGAACTGGAGACAACAAGTGTTCCAGCTATAGGACTCCCGATCAACACACCGACCGCCGAACCAGCCCAATACATGCCGTTGCGGGTACCTAAAACACCCATCGAAGGAGACAGGATGGGTATGATAGCACCAGGCAGCGAGACAATTATGCTCGACACCAATCCCCAAATTACCAACCAGACAATAAGTCCTGCGACTGTGTGCACCGCGGTGATCCCACAACAGCCAATTCCCAAAGCAATTGTCGTAACGGGTCCTACGCTCACTGCGATTGTGCCTGCTACAATTCGCCCAACAGTTGAGGTACCGTTGATTATTGCCAGTAGATAAAAAGCAAGGCTGGTGTTGGTGAAGTTGGCTGCCGTCTCTGCATAGATTGGCAGATATATTAAAGGGATGTAGTAGCCCACGGCGCCAAAGAAACCCGCTAGAACGAACAAGATGAATGGGACATCCTTGAACGCGGTTGGGTCGATGAAACGCCGTACCTCGGGACTCTTGCTCGGCTTGAGTGGGAGCATGGCATAGGAAGGAAGAAATGCAAAAAGGGCGACAAAAGCCATGATGCGGACTGTCCATGGGAAGCCAACTTGTGGCTCCAATTGGCGAAACACGACGGGATATATTACGCCACCTTGCCGCGGCTTCAGCTGTCTTCTCAATTTGTGGCTCAGGATGGTTTCGACTCACCAATACCTGAACCTGACGCAACAACACCTATGACCAAGGGTCGCTTCGCTTCCCCTATGCTGGCAGCTGCAGCTGCAATACTCGGAACATAGACCATTCCGCCGCCCAATCCCAAGCAGACGGCCTGAGCCAGAAAGACTTGGTAGTATTCGCGTGCAAGGCTCATCATCATAAGGCCGAGTATTTCAAGGAGACTCCCGCCTACGAGCAAGGCCCGAAGGTAGCCATGGTCGTATAATGGGCCCGTTACCAATCCGCTCACGAGGAGCAGAAAAGCACTTGTCGTAGAAATCCATGAGATTGCAGAACTTGATTTGGAAGATAGCAGATCTTGCTCATAATAGGTCTGAAGAGCGCCGAATGCCAGAAGAAGACCCCTGATACGTCGAAGTCAACCTCAGAGACTCATTGAGTTGAGAAAAATAGCGAGCGAAGTCGGCGGGAGAAGTATTAGTGACTCGCTCTTACCAAGTGTTGAAAAAGACGAAACATGCACTGAGAACTTGCATCACAACCCTCGGACTACTGTCAGAAACGGCGGTAGCCGCTGGAGAAGCTAACCCATGATTGTGCTCACTGCTCCATGGAGGCTCAGAGTCGATTTTGGAACCCATAAAAAGAAGACGAGTCGCTCTGCTGCTACATGAGAAGTGATGAGGCTAGTTTACCTATTTGAACACTATTTTGCTTTTGTGTACCACACGGCTAGCGCCAGTTCGTTGACGGGCAGTGAGCTGAGCATGGTTGACTCGCAGTACATGGAGCCTGTGCATACCTTACGGGGTATTTCACGTCTGGTAAAATACCGTCATGTACGACCTCGGGTCATTGGTACTTTACGAGACACGAACGACGATATAAGTTCCTACGGCCGAGGGCTCCCTCGGGCGCACTGAAGAACGATCAGCGCAATCGGTAGATATGCCCGTTGGCGGCGCAAAGTCCGGATGCTGGATTAATAATATTGGCGGCGTTCATGCACTCCAACACGGCGTATAGAGCAACTTGGTACCGTGCTTACATCCTGCTGCCGCATTGGGCCTTAAAACCGTCCAGCCTACCTTACATCTCAACATCATTGCTGGCATGCCTTTTCTTGCTGTGCCCCCCTGACTCTCCTGCATGCATCCTTTACATATAGTGCAATAGGAGATCGCACCCCGTGCTTATGAGCCACACCGATACTCCCTCATAACTCCTTATCCATTGTTTTAATCCGGATATTTCCCCTCAGACTGCAGCTTCTCCAGTAGTGCGCGTCTTACCCACCTCTCACACTCAGTATGAAGGAAATGGAGGGGCGAAACCCAGTGCCTCATTCTACGAGTAATTCAGGCATCCTGCTTGTTCCTAAACCCTCTGATGATCCCGAAGATCCTCTCGTAAGTCGGTCTTCGTAACGAACCGCTTTACTGATGCTGTATCTGCATCGCTCTTATCCAAATACAGAATTGGAGCACGGCGAGAAAAATCCGTATTCTCGTTGTCATATGCTTAGCAGCTTTTACCGGTAATGTCAGCGCGCTGGCAGGCCAACTTGCATACCCACACCAAGCAGCGGTATATCACAAGACATCGCTCGAGTTGTCATATTCGGTAGGAATAAAGGATTTCTGTTTTCTTGTCCAACGTGTATTACCATGGGAAAGCAGAGTTTACTGACTGTATTCGGTTTTGGGTATAGGTTTCTGCCGCCGTAGCTGGCCTTGCAGCAGGTGCATTGTTCTTTGTACCTTTGGGGCAAATATTGGGTCGAATGTCAATTACTCTCTGGTCACTCCTGGGATCTCTCGCTTGCGCGATCTGGTCGGCTCAGCTGACACATACCAATGACTACAATCAATTTGTCGTCTCGCGGCTTCTGAGCGGCATGTTTGGATCAATCCCGTCCGCCTTCGGAGGAGGAATAATTCTCGATGTATTTTTCTTGCATAATCGAGGTCGCGCATTCATCAGCTATGAAGTCAGTGTTTTATTAGGAGCCACAGCGGGCCCAACTTTCAGTGGCTTCATCAGCAATTCCCATTCATGGACCTTGTGTTTCTGGTGGACTGTTCCACTCTTGGTAATTTCGGCTCTCGTTGTTCTCTTTTTTGGTGAAGAAACGGGTTACGACCGAGAACGGGGTGCTTTCCCAGTAAAAATACCGCACAATTACGTTGCTAATCGCGTTGCCACATTCTTGCCCGGGACAGCAATTGTTGCAAAATCAAGTACTTCGAAGTTTGTAAGGATCTAATCCCTTGCTCATAACAGGGAGATACTAGCACACTAGTAACCGTAAGAGCCATGTTGCTGACATGATTTTGCACACCAGGCAAAGAGAGCAGCCGCTCCATTTCTGATCGGATTTTCACCAGCAACCTTAACAGTCGGCATTTTCATATTGGTAACTTTTGGGTGGGTTCTACTCAGCGACATCTTGTCGCCGCTCTTCTTGCAGATGCCAATCAAGGAAGGGGGTTACGGATTCAGGGCGGTTCAAAACGGCGCTTGTAAGTCTCGGTGCTGCTCTTGTCCATGATGAGATCACTTGAGTTGACGTACGTTCCAATGGACAGTCTCCTTTTCCGCATGGTTTGCCATTTTCACCGCGCAGGCAGTAGGGTATTTCATCAACGACTCTATTCCGCTCTGGGCGTGTAAACGCTACTATAACGGTATCTGGAAGCCTGAGTTACGTCTATTGGTGCTGCCCCTATCAGGCATTCTCATACCAGTCGGACTTGGTATTTGTGGCGCCACACTAGAGTATCACAAGCATTACATTGGATATGCGATTGGGATTTTCGTTGTTGGGGCGGCCACGCTGATATCGATACCAGCGGCCACCAACTACGTCGCCGAATCCTTTCCACTCTACGGTACCGAGTGCACGCTCATCATGACCTTTTACCGACTAAGCTGGGGTGTCGCTATACCATTTTTCATCAAGCCCTGGACTGTCCAAGTGGGCATTGGATGGGTGTATGGCATGGCTGGCTTCTTCACGATTGCCATGTGGTTCCCCGTTCTACTGCTAGTATGGAAGGGACCGACGCTGCGGCGGTGGAGCTTGATGAAGGGCTCAGTGTCGCCAGAAGATGGCATGGCATTGTTTGAGATGTAGAGAACCAGTTGTAGACTTGTCTTGACATGACACACTGTCCTCTATAAGCTTTTTGCGGATTTTAGATTGAGAGATCATCACATGGTCCATGCTCTCAGGTTCTCGACGTATGACCCAAATTAGTTCTCTAATCTCAAAATTGTAGAAGAGCCCAAAATCCATACCTGCACTATGGTGATTGAAACAGCAGGCAAAGATAAGTATACTGTGTAAGTTTTCTTAGTAGGTTATATAATACATGTGTATAGTACATACATTTACTAACCTGATGAGGCAGAACGGTGAATAATACTCTCTACTACGGTAAGAGTCAATCAGCGAGTCGCTTCACTATGTATAATACCCGAACCCTACCTCTGGCCGTACTTAGCTACCACCATTTATTCTCACCCGGCGAAGTGAGACAACACTCGGCCATAGACTGAAGCTCCCTTTCAAACTGGTCGAACAAGCGAAAACTGTTTACGCATAAGACAATATAATTCTTTCTCCCCGCACTCGTTCGCCTTACCTAATACGCCGAAGTCGACCCACTTTGTATTCCACTATGGCTTCTGAGCGCCTCTTCTCCGCCTATCCCCCCTTCCCCGTCTCCACCCCTATCGCCTCCATTCCACAAATTTCCCTTTCTAAAGTCCTAGCCAACGACCCTATCGAAGCCCAACAAGTCTTTACAGCATGTCGGACGCTAGGCTTCTTCCTTCTAGACTTACAGGAGGAAAAATTAGGGGCGAAGTTGCTGGGAGACATCGAGAAATTATTTGGAGTCACAAAAGACGTCATGGACTTGAGTATAGAGGAGAAGAGCAAATATGCTATCAGACCGCCGACGGTTTTGACAGGGTGAGTTACCAGTGTGTAGGATATCTTAAGGTCACTTTTGTACTTTTGGTTCTGTCTTAAGCCTTCAGAGACCCACAAGTCGTAATTATTGTTATTGCAACATGCAGATCCCGCCTACATGCGCCGAAGGACAGGCAAGGCTGTGAGATGTTCCAACGTATCAACAGAAGATGTTATCAGTGTCTCTTGTGCTAATAACAAATACTATAGGTACAAAGCCCAAGGCGCAATGAAGAACGAAAAGGGCAACCCTGATCGATGCCAGTTCTTCAATGTTGCACAAGACGACATACTCGGCAACGAAGCTCCCCACGCAAATCCTAAGCCAGTCCAGGATAATCGCGAAACATTTCTCTCATTCCTACGCAACGCTCGTTGCATAATCGAGCTTATACTGGAGATTATTGATGCTAAACTTGGCTTAATCAAGGGTACTTTGGCTTCGCTCCAACGCCAAGATCGACCATCGGGTTCGGTGATTCGTATGACTCGGTACTCGCCTTGGTCTCCCACCGAGCAGAATAGTGGCTCAGCTCTCGTTAATCATACCGACTATGGCACAATTACAATGCTGTGCAACATCCTTGGTGGCTTGCAGATCCTTCCGCCAGGTAAGTCATCTTGATCCGTGATAAGGAGAAATCACGCTGCAACATCCTTCGAGTGCTTACAGATCCCATAGGCAGAGCGAACAAAGAGGAGAACTGGCAGTACGTCAAGCCGGTCCCTAACAACGTGATTATTAACCTTGGCGATGCAATGGTCGAATGGACTGGCCAGCTTCTTCGTTCCAACGAGCACCGCGTGACCTTTGCTCCCGGTAACCAAGCTGAGCACCCGCGCTATAGCATCGCATACCTTGTCCGCCCGGAGAAAACGATTTCCATGAAGAGGCTTGTGGGAGGTTATATCCCTTCGGCAGCGGAAGATGGGCAAGAGGAGGTTTTGATGAGTGCGGAGGAATGGGAGATGAAGAAGGCGATGGCGTTGAAGAATGGAGCGGATTGTGCAAAAAGCAAAGGGGGACGAGATTTTAAGATTTCTAATGGGGCAATTGAGGTGATTTAGGAACGGGAACACTGAGCTAGCTACTTGACGGATAAAAACAAAGGCATATTTCTTGGAGAAGATAGATTGTGACGGACTACCCTCTGTTAAGTCTAAAATTCGGCAGTATGTGTCCCTTGAGGGCCCCCTTGAGGGGAAACAAGTTGAGAGCCCTGTTCAAACGTTACCGTCAACGTATCGAAATACTCCGATCGGTTGATCTTACCTCTTTGTCTAAGATAGCCTTTTCTGCTTTCTTGTGATAGCTTTCAAGATCTACTTGACGAGCGAGGTATGGGCCAACGTCGATTTGATTGGCAGTAATCTGCAAACTTCCGGCTCGAATTGGTCTGTCCCATCTTGTTCCCTTTTAAAGCAAAAAGGGTAATAATAGTTCGTCCGCATAAAAATCCTGGGCGCCGAAGACTCGGCTGGAGCTTTTTATCTAATTCGATGTATCTTCTTAATCGCAGTGAAGAGCGTAACAGAACATTCAAGGAATCGTAAGAGCAATGTCGCTTCTCCTTTCCAACCGTGGTTACACAAGATGCAGGGTCCCGTAGCCTTTGCATTCAATGCTGTGAGCGGTATACCAACCGAGATATCGCGAAGTCGGTACCGGGAAAAACAAGGGTTGTGCGTCTCAACCAAGGGAACGTCACTCAAAAACACCACAGTTTAGGCAATATTGTTACTGTTTCCTAATGGGCACATTACGGAGAGCCCTGAGATCTAGGGCTTACATATGAGCCTAGCAACCTCAAGAATTACAAGCGTGCGTTAGACGACTTCGCATCTATCTTCTGGCAAGACCAGGTTGAAGTACCGATCTTGTACTACCCCTTGACCAAGACACTCAGTGTTTCTTCTAGCACCAAGCCACGTGTCCCAGACGTGAAGTGCAGTTCTAAGACCTATACGAACTGTCAATCTCCAAGTATTCGGCACAGAGAGATGAACGATTTCTTCTTCTGCGAAATCCTTAGTACCTTTTGGGGTCAAATCCTAAGAAAAGCACAATACCAAAAGCGAATTATTGGGCTTTCTGCAGCGAGCAAGATAACAAATGCGGTGATTCGTCATGCGGAATATCAAGGTCTACAATAAACGAGGAAACTGTACTCAAGATGTAGCCAAGTAACACTGATAACAGGTAAGGTGGCACGTATGTACTTGAGATATCGACCCGGAACCACTCACAGATAAGAAACCATCCCACTGGAGCGGAGTGTATTTTCCATCAATATTCAGAGGAGCGCACCCCATTCAGCAAGATGACAGCATTAACAGATCTACACTGTTTTCGACACACCGCCATTGATACACGCTTCGTGAGTGGACGCTATACATTTCAATTCAACTTCTTCGTAGGTATATCTTCACAAGCGCTGCACGACGATCGGTAGGTGAAGGACCCTCCTATTCCGAAGCCTTTTAGTCTATTGAGTCCGCAGGATTTTCCGGCCAGAGAATGGTGTACCTATAAAGCGGCTCTTCATTTTGTCTGGTTGACCAGCGAGCCTCCAATGTCTCTTACAGAGGTCGAATATCTTTTATTCCATCGGACTTCCGGAGCGTGGAAAGCGATCTATTGGTCCAAGGGTACACAATGACGAAATTCGTCTTCGACCGCTATGAGGTTCTTATAATCGGAAGTGATCTGAGCAACAACCACTATGAATTTCAAACAGAATTTGTTCACAAGAGGATTTGCTGGCATGGTCTTCGTTTTCGAGTCCGCCAGGATCTCCGCTCTCGAAGGTGAAGGGAATCATCACAGGCTTTTGACTTCACTTTTTTTTACTTGGCGATATCCAGATGTGAAGAGAAAAACGTCACACAGACCGTTGTGCGACTGTGCAGAGAGCAACAAAGCACACTGGGCTGCGTATCCGGGGAGTAGAGTAAATTCTGAGCGTTGACATTCTCCATATCGCGGGCAAAAAGCATGCTACATACTTCGCAAACTGTTATGTGCTAGAATTATTATTTGGTCTCTTTTACATCTCTCTGGTGTGAGGGATCAGCAATTGTTGGTCTAAAAAGTTGAAGTACCAGCAAGTGGTATTAACCATACACACCTAGGTCAAATCGAACGCCTCTTCGTCATCCATAATGGACCAATCTGGACAGGCAATACCCAAAGGTGACCCACCAGTCCTCTACACAACGTACAGCTCTGGCCAGAAGCGTCTGATAACCGCCCTCCTTGGCCTCACGACACTTGCGTCCCCACTTACAGCCACGATCTACTTTCCACTCCTACCACTTCTTCAAAAGCATTTCCGTACTTCAGCGCAAGCGATCAACCTAACAATGACCATCTATCTTGTTGTCCAAGCTTTGTCGCCCACCATTTTTGCAAGTCTCTCGGATTCCCTCGGCCGAAGACTCATCTACCTCACAACTTTCACGTTGTACGCACTTGCAAATTTGGGACTAGCACTGAACAAGAATAGCTATGCTGCGCTACTGGTGCTACGTGTGCTGCAAAGCATTGGCGCTAGCTCGGTCGTGTCCATTGCTTATGGCGTCGTAGCTGATGTATGTGTGCCAGCGGAAAGGGGAAGAATGCTTGGGCCTGTGATGGCGGCCACTAATCTCGGGGCTTGTATTGGGCCAGTAATCGGAGGGTGGGTTGCCGTCGGCTCGAGAGGTTATGAATGGGTCTTTTGGTGTTTGGTGATCTTTGGGGCACTGCTCATAGGTGCTATCGGTTTCGGGCTCCCTGAAACGAGCAGAAAAGTGGTGGGAAATGGAAGTATTAAAGCTATCGGTTGGGAAAGAACATGGTGGAGTGTCGCCATGGGATACTTGAGAAGTTGGAGGAAACAACGTAGGAGCGAAGAAAACGGGGATGTTGAGAATGTCCAGAGCGCCGAACGAGCGGCGGGAAACTCAGCTACTAGCAAAAGGCCCAAGGTCATGATTGGAAACCCATTAGCCTGTCTACGGCTCATCTTCTGGAAAGACACCGCCCTGATCCTCTGGATGGGCGCATCCCCATACACCGTCTGGTACTGCATCCAAACATCCATCCCCCTTATCTACAAAGACATCTACAAATTTAACGAGATCAAAACCGGACTTTCATACCTCCCAGGAGGTGCCGGCGTCGTACTCGGTGGTTATCTCAACGGAAAATTAATGGACTACTGCTACAAGAAAACGGCCAAAGAAATCAGCCGCCCCATCGACGACATCGCCGGCGACAATCTCACAGACTTCCCCATTGAAAAAGCAAGAGCCCGCGCTTGCTGGTACTTCCTCGCCATCTCCACAATCACCCTGTCCGGATACGGCTGGGCGGTCAAACACGGCGCCCACGTCAGCATCCCCCTAATCCTGCAATTCATCCTCGGCTTCATCTGCACAAGCATCCTCCACTCGTTCATGGCCTTGCTCATCGACGTGTTCCCGGAGAACCCAAGCACAGCTAGCGCGGCCGGAAATGTCACCAGATCCGCGCTGGCGGCCGCAGGCGTCGCGGTGCTGCAGCCTCTCGTCGATATCATGGGCAGGGGGTGGTACTTTACCCTCTTAAGCGCTATCAGCGGCGTCGCTGGCGCAGCTGCGGTGTGGGCCGTCCAGAAACGGGGAATGAAGTGGAGAGGTCAAAGAGTGGCGATGACGACCACTGCGAGTCGAGGCGGTGGCGATTTGGGAGAGAGTGGGCGAGGACACCGGCTTGAGATATCGAATATCAATGACGGGGTGAAGGCAGCTCCGTCCGCCGCTTTGGCGGCTACGCTTGCTGATCATGGTAAGAATGAGGAGAAGATTTGAGGGTTCGAGATTGGAGGGGTGGGAGATTTTGGTTGATATTCCAGCTCGATGAATAGAGTATTGTAGAAAGTAGCACGTTCGGTTATCACGGACTCAAAAATTCTATTTTGCGCCCCTTTTCCAATTCTCATCCTCGTGCATGGTCTGTGGTCTAGAATCTGAGCCGATGACTTGTACCTTTATTGGAAAGCGACAGAATCAATCGGTTTCGAAATGATATATGTGAATGCTGTGCAACGAGTTGGCATGGTTATCATTTGTGTTGTTGTATCTATCCGGTTCCCTTGATTAGGGACCTTTGGGTCATAGGGTGTGCTGAGGGCAGAGAGATGTTTGCATAGGTAATGACATCTAACAAGCCCGAGGGTTGCATATGCATATGTACATACAATAATCATTCCTACTCTCCTACCGTCCCAAACCACCTTCTTACACTGGTTCTCGACTTCATTCTCTCGCGCCAATCTCCCACTCCCAGGAACAAAATCAAACTCAAGACCAGCTCCGCTCAACACAGCTCCGCTCCACCAAGGAGTCAAGCATTTATGACCCTGGCTTTCCACGAGACCTATAATGGCTATACCGACCCGCTGCTGCAGCCACTCCTTTATCAGTTAATCTCCCCAGATCTGGCTCCTGCACCACTCGCATTAGCAGCGCCGCCGAAATCGGACGTGTTGTTTAGTTGCACGAGCCGTCGAGTTCATCCCTTTCGATCGATATGAGAGGGTTGGCGGTGACGTGCTATCTACTGCTGGAGGCGAAAGCGGTCGAAGCGCTTGTGGTTGCGGTTAGAGGTGATGAGCGAAGCCCAAGATTACCGCAGTATCGAGACGCATATTCGATGGGTGTGGGCGAGGTTGAGTGCTGCTAGCGCTCGGTTCATGTTGGGATTACGTCGCTGGAAGTTACGGAAGGTGATAGTGATGATGAGGATGACGATCGGGAATTCGAGGATTACGATAATGATGAGCACAATGATGGAGAAGAAAGTCATCAAAATGAGGAGATTCATGAAGAGTGAGAACAACAAGTCATCGAATTGGGATAATGTGAGCATGAGTGCGGTGTATGGATGCCAATTCGGGCTTTTGATCTTGGCAGTTATGCTTCGTTTATTTTTGTTTGCTTCTTGAGTACTAGAATGCAGTGTCTGAAGTCATTCGAAGGTTTCCCAAACGCAGCTTTCTAAATAGCGTCGTATATATCAAAGTGTGCTTTTGTTTATGCTTTTAGGGAGTGACTAATAAATCTGTACATTAGTAGAAAAATCTGTGATTATCCAGAGTGTGTATGATTCATGGCAGAGCGAATTTTCATTATATGTTGGTGACGCGCTTGTGCTCCAATGGCTTGTGAATATCTAAGAATTTCATCATGAATCAGCGTATTGATATCAAATGCGGATACTCCTAGTAAAAATCAAGAACTTCTTCTTCAGAGAATCCAGATTGCCCTAAACCAACCATACACGACATCTCGGTCGTTGCCACAACATGAGTAGCTGTCAAGTAAGTAATTTATTCCATTTGCAGATCTATCGGCAGGAGTTCGAACTTCCATCAAGATACCCCTCACAGAGACCATTATGTGAAATTTCCAATTGACAAACTTCCAGGTTTTGGAGCCAGGAGATATCGTAGATGCCTTTGAATGTGTCGATGGGGGGCATCGAGGGCTGAGAACGTCTACTTCGAACCATACACACCGTCAGCTCCATGAGGGAAACACCAGTCTCTCCAAATATTTCGGATACATGCACAATGACTAACATATATCCAAGACAACTGGATGATCGCATACACGTAACAGTGACTCATTGTGAGATGACGATGCGCTGTTCTGTAATAGACTGTAAGGTGAAATCCTATAGTCCTGTATGTAGAAGCGTGTTTTATACGATGAGTCGGATTTCCAATTAACATGTTGAGGTGATGAAAGATACACTGGTGTCGTTGAAAATTCGAGTGGGTGACTTAGAAATTCGAGTAAGTCAAGTAGATAGCTGTTCAAAGTCTGAATGCGTAGAGAGAGGAATCTAGTGATTAAAGGGGGAAATTCAACATTTTGACTCGTGCTAATTCTTCCAGCTTGTTTTTCCGTTGATGGCTCTGGGAAAGACAAAAGCTTGCATTAAGTGATCGAAACACTCTATGAGGGTCGGTTCGTGATCTTTTTCATGGAAAAAGTCTTACTTCTGTGGGTTGAGCTGTTTGGAGCTGGATGTTAGTTTAAGCCACTGGAAGCTGGGAAGTGTTCTTGCCCGGTGGAGCGGATGAAGACGCATGAATGCCTGTATACCCAGTTGGAATGCTGGCGATGGCTGAACATGAATGGTTGTATGGACTAGATGTCATTGATACGCTTCCGGGTCCAAAAGCAGGCGTGTGGTTTCCAGCTATTGAGCGCATCAAGTACAGCGCATTTGAACAGTCGATCGTTTTTAATGATCACAGGTTGTCTTGGACGGAAGTCATAGAACAATCATGAAAGTGGCAAGATCGTTAATGATAAAAGTGGAAAGATCATCAACATCCTCCGTCTCAGTCTCGAGGAATTTCCTCAAGGTTAGCTGCTGTAGCCGTAGACCGCGATCAACATCAAGGGTATCGACAGAAGGAAGTAAATCTGCAGCCGTGAGAAAGGCATGCCGGCCACGACCAGCGTCTGTGCTTGGATCCCAAAACCATCCGCAGACTGCGTTAACCTCGTGGCGGAAGGGTTCTGCGGAGGTTGCGTAGGTGCTTCTGAACAAGTTTCCCGCGGCGTTGGTTGTTGGTAAGCTAGCGTGATGGTTCGACTGTGGAACGACGCAAACGGCGATTACCAACATCAACCTCAGGTTCAGAGACAGCCTCTCTCTCCCACTTCTTCGATGTAAAAGGTTTGGGACTTATTATGGGCCACCTTTAGGGAGAGCTCGGGTCGCTGGAGATTGTTAGTTAAGAGTTGGTTGGTAGACACGGCGGAGAAATTTACCACGCCATAACCACTCGGCCATCCTTCCAATTCACAAAACATATATGTCTAAAGTAAAAATATGGGAGCCAATACCCGTACACCCCTCTGGCTTACATGTACACCCCCTTTGCTTACATGTACACCCCCCCCTGGGGAACCTGAAATTTCCATTGCGCATCACTCAGTTACACACCAAATTTAGTAGGCAATTCAAGGGTTTACATATGATTCTGAGCAACCTCTTCACAGTAATTTTGCACTGTTTAAAGAGCTTCAATTTCGTGTTCAAAGAGCTTCAATATCGCTGTTTCAGCACCTCCTTCGCTACATATGAAACGCTGCAAACAGGCCTGCATCCGTTTGGATGGAAGGGGGTGTGGCAGCACGTCCACCTCGCTGCCCTCCACCTCGCTGCCCTCCACCTCGCTGCCCTCCACCTCGCTGCCCTTCACCTCGCTGCTCTTCGCCTCTTGCCCGTGTGAGACCTCGACCCCGGCTTTGATAAGAGAACTCATTGATTCTCGAATCTTCTCTGTCATGGCTAGCCTTCGAAGAGCTGAATGAGCTGAGGAGAGTGTAGGAGTATGATTGTGACCCCCGTTTCATACGACTTCAAGATACCAGCCATCCTCCTTGTTCCGTTTGTCGACGGCGCTGAAAGGACACTCCATGAGCCGTGTGCCACTGTGGATACGTCTTTCAAAACCCGCTGAGTTTAGACTTGCTTTTCCCCCACGATCGCACCGTATATAGACGATCCGATCAACATCTTTCTTGGACTTCTTGGAGCGTGCAATGACGACAGCATAGCCCTCTGGCCCAGCGTGTTTATTGAGCCCTTCAATCAGGAGTTTCACATCGTCATAGACCTCCCCCGAAACGGGAGGTGGAGCCAAAGACAATGGCGATGGCGATGGCGATGAGTGTCAGAAGGAAGTCTGATGTGTGGGTTTACTAGGCTAGATTAACTGAATTTAAGGCTGTGGGGAAGGTCATGGAGAGGTTGCTCAGAATCATATGTAAACACTTGAATTGCCTACTAAATTTGGTGTGTAACTGAGTGATGCACAATGGAAATTTCAGGTTTCCCCGAGGGGGTGTACATGTAAGCAAAGGGGGTGTACATGTAAGCCAGGGGGGTGTACGGGTATTGGCTCCCAAAAATATTTAGAATCCAATAAATACCTTTAGGTAGTTCGTCCCGCGTTTATCCTGCCCTACCTGAGCCAATGCACCTCGGCATGACCCAGCTTAAGCGAGCCGAGCGAGGAATCTGTAAACGCCCCAGACGTCTCTTTTTGAATCTTCCTCTGCACCGCTCAGAAGCATGTCAACGGCTCTAAAGATCCTAGTTCCTGTAAAACGGGTGATTGACTATGCGGTGCGTTGTCTTTTCAGTCCATCCCATTCTTGTTTAATCCTCCCCCCAGCAGCGCCCCACTCCTCACAGGCCCGCCCCCCACTAACAACCTTCCCCACAGATCAAACCCCGCGTCAACAAATCCCACACCGCCGTCGAAACCGTCGGCGTCAAACATTCCCTCAACCCCTTTGACGAAATCTCCCTTGAAGCCGCCGTCCGCCTTCGCGAAGCCAAATCCGGCCCGAAAGTCACCGACATCCTCGCCATTAGCGCCGGCCCTGCAAAATGCGTCGATGTATTGCGGACAGCCATGGCGATGGGCGGGGACCGCAGCATCCATGTTGAGGTCGAAGCCAAGGATGGCGAAGGGCATTTAGAGCCCCTGGGCGTTGCGAAATTGCTTCAGAAAGTTGTGGAGAAGGAAGGCTCGAATTTCGTCATCTTGGGCAAACAGTCCATCGACGACGATTCGAACCAAACGGGACAGATGCTCGCGGGGTTGTTGAACTGGTCGCAAGCTACCCAAGCGTCTAAGATTGAGTTTGAGGAGGGGAGCGATAATGTAAAGGTTATAAGGGAGGTGGATGGGGGCGTGGAGACGCTGAGGGGAAAGTTGCCGATGGTGGTGACGACGGATTTGAGGCTGAATGAACCGAGGTATGCGAGTTTGCCGAATATTATGAAGGCAAAGAAGAAGGAGATGAAGAAGGGGAAGTTAGAGGACTGGGGTGTGGAAGGAAGGAGGAGGTTGAAGATATTAAAAGTGGAGGGTAAGTGGCTACTTCATGTTCTATGGGCTTGGGGTGTGGAAAGGGTTTATAATTGGAGATCGGCATACATTCGTCGACAGAACTGGGCTGACTCGACATTACAGAACCACCACCACGAATAGGAGGAGGAAAGGTAGAGAACGTGGATGGTATGATTGCTAAGCTCAAAGAGCTGGGGGCTATATAGTTTCTGAAACTAGAGTGGCCCGTAGCTCATGTACATATGTATATCCTTTCGTACACCTAGACTTTTCCAACCATATGTACCCTGAGCTGCCCTGCCAACTCGGCGATTATACCACCGAGCCTTGGGCGTTCAGTAAGTCGAAGAATGTACAATAAGCTTAGTTAGTCCCACTAGAATCACTCGGAGCCGTCTGCCAGGAGCGCGCCATGTAGCCTAAGCCTGCACCCTTCATGTTCTCGATTATACCCTGTTTGGCATCCTCAGTCTCTGCGGCCATCACTTTCTGCTGGTCGATCAAGGGCATGATTGCTGAGACGGCACTAACGAGAGTTTCGATGCAAGCTTTGGGTTTAGGATCGATCTCGCGATACAAATTTTGGGCCTGCTTAAGAAGAGACTCGCACTGTGCATGTAGAGTGACCACAGCTTGAGCGTAAGTATCATGGCTCTTGTCGACGACACTGTACAAGTCTCCAGCTAGGGCGCAAAGGCTGCCAGTGATGCGTTCGTAGCTGACATCGGAAGCATCTGAATGCGAACGCTGATGGTGGGTACTGGGCTTGTGAACAAAGTTTGGCGACATGGGGACTTGTTCGTGCTGGATATCATTGGGAGGCAGGTAGTGCTCCTTTGAATGCTGTCCGTTGTATTGAGCAGCCTGTACTGCGGCCATATCATGGAAGCTTCCAACCGGGTTCAACATCCGAGTCTGCATGATGGAGGGCATATTCGGACCCACACCAAGATTACCATGCTGGTCACGCCAGTTCTCGTAGACCGGACGTGCAGTCATTGCGTTTCTTCCTGCAACAGCGGGGCCTGGACATTGCCAGTCAGTATCAATGTCAGAGACAGAGTAAGGAATTGACTGACGTCCAGGCTCAACTTGCACTGGTGGATCGGCTATCTGCCCGGTGAAGTAATGAGCGTACAAACAGTCCTCATCGCTGTGCTTGCATTTTCCGTGCGCTTTCCAGAAGTAGCAAGTGAGATGCTTGACAGAAGGTGCAGCCTCAGGAGAGACCCTAGGACTTGGGAGTGCATTTACAGATGGAGTGGGTGAGCCAACGACTCGCCAGGACTGAGCTTTGGATGGAGTCTGCGGCATGGCAGGAGTTGGAGCGTAGCGAGGAGCATGTGATGGTGATAAGTTCATTGAATCGTTCGGCTTGTTCCAGATTGAAGGACGCTGCTGAGTTGCAGTATTTGAAGTAGGCCACTGTCCGCGAGCTTGAGGTGGTGTATAAGACTCCATGATTGCTTGTAAAAGTGCAAACTCTGATACCACTGTTGTTAACACAATTGTATATAGTGCCGGGGTAATATTACGAGCTTGCGGAAAGACGACAGCAAGGTGTTGATTATGGCCGAGGTAGTGACTTACATCACAGTAGCTGAACCGGCGCCTTGATATTGATGGTGTTTGTGAAGAAAGTCGAGGCAATTAGGATTGTAAACGTGGCGAGGTTTCAGACGATGAACGCAGATGCGTCATTGGCATTCAAGTGAATGATTGAGAGTGGCATCAAAAGTAACTCAACGTTACGCCGCCTCAACAACACATACTTTGATGAGAGAGAATATCGGAAAAGTTCGACAGAAGCTGGCCCCGCAATGGAGTCGAATAACCAGAAGAACACCACAGCACATACGACAAGCTCCCTCCTTGGTTACGTCTAGCATTGCCTTACATTTTTACCCTACTAGGCCATACTGGTGACTCGAAGCTCTCCGACGCATTCGAATCGATACATGGCCTAAGTTTTACCCCAGAATGCGCCTTTGTTTGACTACGGCCGCGAGGTATTTGCAAAGTCTTTGCGGTTATTCCAGGGTGATATCAAAAGCCTGAAGCCAGGGATTGTCGAAATAAGCGGAAGGACTTCCAGGTTGGGATCTAGGCAGTAAGGTCAGGCTCCTATATTGGAAATGAACAGTTAATCAATTCGAGCGGGCCTTCGACTGCAGGAAGTTGAAGAAATCAGCAAAGTATGTGGAAGATGGAGAATGATTTTACGAGGCCGTGATGTTATATGAGAATGCATTCGGCATTTGAATCAAGCTCTTGATATGCACACGCTATTGTAGTAGGTACTGCCATGTGGAACGACGAGAAGCACTCACTCAGCCAGAAACCTTAGAAGCATGACCTTGTACAAGTCCCAGTGTCTTCGCTTCGATACTGACAGCCTCCGGTATCTCGTCGTTGATAGCGTTACCTTTTGGCGACCATCCTAGTAGTTTTCGAGCCCGTAGAGCTCTACCTCTTGAGTTGGATCCCCATAGCAGGGCACCATACGATCTGAGCTGGTTTGCATCATCGCCAGACATAGCAACCACATCATCTGCAGGAATAAAGCCCTGTTCATGAGAAGCTGTGGCTATCGCCTTGGCTACATCTCCCCAAGCATGCTCCCCGTTCTCAGTGAAGTAGTACCCGTCTTTGCCCCAAGTTGCTTTTCCACCACCATCAACTGCAGCCTCAATAAGCTTGAGATAGCAATCGCTTAAATCGTTTACATGCACATTATTCCAGTACGATTTCCCTTCCCCAACCTGGATGCCTACCTTTGTCTCCAGTGTACACTTCACTAAGTCAGGGATTTGAATACTCCTCTGATTTCCTGGACCACGTCCTGTCCCATATATACATGGCGGGCAGACAATTGCAGTCTTAACTTTTGATGGGTCCTTTGTTCCTACATCAAGAATGATCTTATCGACATTGTGGTGAGGAGCGTGGTCTGGTAGGGCAGTGATCTCTCCAACCCCTTCCCAGTCGTCGTAGATCTTAGAAGAAGCTTCGCCAAATATGTTACGCTCCAAATCAGCAAAAGCTAATATACCAGTACCAGATGTATGGATCAAGTAGCCTGGCTTGTCTTGCGAATTAGCAGTGAGCCCTGTGCCTAGTGTCCTTGCGGCTCCTTCATGATCGGCGTTGGCACAATCTGAAAAGCGTCAAATTCTCCTGTTGCTGGATTCCTCGGGAATGGCTATAGAGCCTTACGCAGAATAATGTCTGCCTTCTGAGCCTCTTCATCCAACAGTTCTGCACTGTCTAAATCGCCATAGACAAGTCTTACGCGCAAGTATTGACTGGCTATCTGGGCACCTTTGTCGCTGTTGCGCACGAGACAAGTAATGTCATAATCGGGATGCGCTTGCACAAGGCGATAGAGAGCATCTCCACCAATATACCCAGTGGCTCCGGTTCTGACGATGACTCTTAGCTGGCTTCTTTATTATATCAGTTGTAGCGCTTACACAAAGACCTTTGGAGTCATGATGAGTGGCCTTTCTGTGGGAGGGAATCCCCAGAAATTGGATAAGCTGGGTTACCACATGGTCGTCAAAAGGGAGTTCTCTGAGGTAATTGTTGAAGTATGAAGGCACCGAAGGTAGAGTAGGTACCGTACTTTAGCTTAGCCTTACTGTAGCGTCACGGATGACGCATAAAACACTAGTGCTGTGATTGGGTAGAGAATGAGACAACGAGCATCAAATGAAATATTGACGCTAAAACGAGCCAGCCTCACGATACCTTCCATTGTTGTTCGCTGCGTGAATACAGTATGTAGGTATCTACCTTAGTAGCAAAAGATAATGGACAACACTTAGTATACTCCCCGTACACCCGGCACCTTGTACAATTTCTCGGAAACCTAAGCAATCAGACCAGCATATCCTCACCTTTGTTTCAAGCTCGATATCCTTACGCCCAGCTACAACGCCCGACTCTAAACGATAACACCATATATAGATGCGCAGTGGGATCATATATAAAGCGGCTAGCTGAAGAGCCCGCGTGGGCCTGAGCTAATGGCTCCAGGTGGTGGAGGGAAGCGAAAGCGAGGGGATCGGAATTTCTCCAATGATGATAGGCAGAATGCGTCCAGACCTTCACCCCACCGCCCTGAGAGCTTGAATCTTGCCCAGCAAAGTCCGTCGCCGCAGCAAAACAGCTTCAATAGGGAACAATATGATCTGCGCGGCGGGGCGCGACGACGAGGAAGTCGAGGCGGGCGTGGAGGCGGGCCTCAACGCAGTCCTATGAACAGCTCAAACGCCAACCCGGTTCAATCCAGACCTACAAACCCTCCGCTCAAGCACATGTCTTCTCCCCCTGCGCCAGCGGCGACTCAAGTCGAACCTGCTCCGGAACCTGCACCTCAGCCATCTCCTGCTGGAAACACCGTACCCACTTCCGCTACCAACGCCCCATCGATTTCTAGCTCATCACAAAACCAGCTATCACTACCGCAATATCATTATGATTACGTTATTGACGAGCGGTTGTACACTTGGGCTGACAAGGGGCGAAAAGCTGTTGTGGACTGTGGTGTACAGGCTTGCACTGACAAGGACCCCTTGGTTCTTGGGCTTCTTTTTCAAGAGGTGGTAAGGTCAGGTATCGATAAGCGGTTGGAACCTACAGATGCTGGCTCCCTCATCAGAGAGATCCTTGAGCGAGATGCTTCGAGTCGTGGCTCTCCTAATGCTATAGTCGACCACTCCTCCTTTGATGCGAACTCACTATTTCTGGATTGTATTTCGATTATAACGGAGTTGGCTGGATCGAATGCGGTATTGCAATCCTTGGTCTTAGCAACAGGCGCGTCTCCGCACCTTATGCGGTGCGAGTTGGATAGTGCTCTATTGGAAAGCCTTGGAATGATCCGTAATACGTTCGTGAGAGTGGGAATTCGCCAGCAAACAAATCTGCTGTATCGCCAATCGAATTACAATCTCCTACGGGAAGAGACGGAAGGATATTCGAAACTCGTCACAGAACTCTTCACGACTAGCAGTAGCGAACCATTAACCAGTGAAGTCGTCGAGGAAACGTTTGAACGGGTCAAGGGCATGATCGGCGCCTATGACTTGGACGTGGGAAGAGTTCTTGACGTTACACTCGATGTATTTGCGGCTGTGTTAGTCAAGCAATATCGGTTCTTTGTCAAATACCTCCGGGCAAGCTCCTGGTGGCCGCAAGACAGGACCTTCAAGGGAGCTATGAACGGTCTAGCGCCAACTGCTTTACCAAAATGGGCCTTGCCAGGTTCCTCAGGTCGACCCATCAGTGACGAAGGACGGGAAGAACTTGCCAGAACGAGGGACGAACGGGACAAGCTTTTCTGGAAGAGAACAAAGGAAATCGGTATGGCAGCGTTTTTTGAAATTGGTGGTCGAAGGGCCGAAGCTGAAGTGGCTGTGACCGCCAATAAGAATGCCTCCGATTTGCCCCAATCTGACGAAAACCAGAAATGGATTGAAGCTACCGGTACACTACCGCCTCCCGGCAATAAAGTTGCTGCGCAGGTACTTGGTTTCAAATTGCGGTTCTACAGCTCTTCTGCGCGGGATCCTACTGATGTCCTTCCTGTCAACCTGATATATCTGGCGGCCCTGCTTATCAAAGTTGGTTTCATCTCACTGCGAGACCTGTATCCTCATCTCTGGCCTGCCGACGAAGCCATGGAAGCCGTTAGGATGGAGAAGATGAAGGAGAAAGCCGAAAGAGAGAAGCTTAACCGGCCAGGGGGTGGCACTATGAATGCTTTGATGACTGCGCCAGCTTTGGTAGACGACACTCCGCCAGGTAAGTTGCGAGAAATCGAGAGGTCAAGAGAAGCAGAAAAGGTACGAGCGCTTGAAGCCGCTCGTAACAACTTTCTGAAGGTAGATACCGCCAAAGAATCGACCCCCGCCCCAGTGCCGCCGGAAGAAAAAGAAGAGCTTCCAGAACCAGCAGACCAAAAGGTTCAATTATTGAAGAGCCTTCTCTGCATTGGTGCCATCCCAGAGTCACTTTATATGCTTGGTCGCTTTCCATGGCTCCCAGACGCCTTTCCAGATCTTCCGGAACACATCCATCGCATTTTACACCACTGCATCAGCAAAGTATACGAGCCATTACGTCCGCTCACTGAACGTGCCGACCTGCGAGAACAACAGAAGATTCCGGATCCCGACCAATCAGGTGCAGCCAAAAGTCAAATTAAGTTCGCTGATACACCACCACGCAAAATCATGCGATGGGCACAATTAGACAAGGACGACACGAACGAGAGTATCGACTATCGGTTCTACTGGGATGACTGGGCCGATAATGTCCCCGTGTGTCAATCTGTCGATGATGTCTTCCTATTGTGCTCCACTTTACTCAATTATACTGGGGTCAAAATTGGGCAGGATACCGCGCTGCTACTCAAGTTGTCCCGGATAGGAAGTCACTCTTTGGCTACGAACCCTTCCGAAACGAACATGTCTCGGTGGATCGATCTATCGAAACGATTAATTGTTCCCGCTCTCAGTCTGACGAAGTGCAATCCTGGCGTCGTGAATGAAGTATTCGAGCTCATCAAGAACTTCTCCACGACTACTCGATACTCTATCTATGCCGAATGGTACTTGGGGCAAATTTCTCGCCTACCAGACATGAAGGTGGCATTTGATCTAGCAAGAGCTGAGACCAGGGACGTTCTCAAACGTATCAGCAAGACTAGCGTCAAGCCAATGGCGCGAGCTCTGGCAAAGGTAGCCTACGCATCTCCAGGAATCGTCTTCCAGGTAGCTCTTGCGCAAATTGAGTCGTACGACAATCTAGTAGAAACAGTCGTCGAATGTGCACGATATTTTACATACCTTGGTTACGATGTGCTGACTTGGTCTTTGATGAGCTCTCTTGGTGGGCGAGGAAGAACTAGAGTTCAGGCAGACGGGATGCTAACAAGTAGGTGGTTAGCTACGCTGTCCTTGTTTGCTGGAAGAGTCTTCAAGCGATATTCAGTCATGAATCCCGCACCAATCCTTCAATACGTCGCAGAACAGCTTCGTATCGGCAATTCAACAGACCTCATTATTTTGGGAGAGATTACCAATTCCATGGCCGGGATTGTATCAGAGACACTTTTCAACGACGCCCAGGTCCTGTCAATGGCTGGTGGTGACCTCTTGCAGTCCCAGACGATGTTGCAACTGCTTGATAGGCGGCATGAATCAAAAATCACTGCTAGGCGGCTTGTCAAATCTCTTACAGAGCCGAAACTAGCTGGTCAGATCCTGATATCCATTGCTCATGAACGACAAACATGTATCTTCAAGATCCCAGAGGAGGACGCTCATGTTAAATTACTGGGCAACCTGTTCGATGAGCTCCACCGTATCCTGACACAGTACCTAGACCTCCTGCGAAGTAATTTGTCGATCAGAGATTTCAATTCTCTGGTGCCAGGCGTTTCGCAACTAATCAATGACTTTGGCGTTGAACCCAGTGTCGCTTTCTGGATCAGTCGCCCTAGTATTTCTGCGGCAATGGTAGAGTACGACGCAAGCAATTCGAAGCAGAATCTTGACCAGAGGAAGTCTCCAGCGAGGGAAGTAACCGATGACCTCGTGCCAAAACTAGAAAATTGTGTTTCGGATGTTGATGCAAATTTGGGAGAAGCCACAGGAATGCTCGAGGAGGCTCAAGGCAGCGCATCAATGCCGCTGGTAAATGGGGTTTCATGTAGCGACGGTGTTGATGTAGAGATGAAAGATGTAGCAACGGCTACAGATACTGCACCTCCACCAATTACCACTCAAAGTGATGTCACGAACGAGCCATGGCATCCTGTCCTCCGGAACATTATGGACGAAATCCGCCCTGCACTTCCGGACAAGACTTGGGAAATCTTGAGTCGGCCCTTTTATGTCACATTCTGGCAACTCTCACTCCGTGACATGCTTGTTCCAACCCAAAGCTACGAGGACGAGATTAACCGGCAAAAGAAAAAAATCCTGACGATCAACAGTGATCGATCAGACATCAGTATTCTAGGCACGCAGAAGAAGGACCGAGAGAAGAAGGCTATCAACGATCTACAGGATCGCTTGCGTGCAGAACTCAAAGATCATGTCCAAGTCTATCAACAGAACAGATCACGCCTTGGAAAGGAAAAAGAGCACTGGTTCTCGGGGTCCTGGGGCAAGTGGGATGCATTGAATATAGCTCTAATCGAGCGTTGCTTCTTCCCTCGAATCCTCATTTCTCCGGTAGATGCAATGTACACGTTTAAGATGCTGAAGTTCTTGCATTCCTCAGGAGCCACCAACTTCCGAACCATGGGTGTCCTCGATCAGCTGTTCAAAGAGAAGAGATTGACGTCTATGCTGTTTCTCTGCACAGCTAAGGAGGCAGAGAACTTTGGTCGCTTTCTGAATGAGGTTCTCAAAGACCTTGCTAAATGGCATTCTGACAGGACCGTCTATGAAAAGGAGGCTTTTGGTACAAAGAAGGATCTGCCTGGCTTTTGTAGAAAGATGACAAATGAAAAGTCAATTCTTCTTTTTTGGGACTACGAGGAATTTCGACGGGTAGTATACAAATGGCATCGGAATCTGAACACTGCTTTGAAGACCTGCATCAGCAGCAGCGAGTACATGCATATCCGCAATGCGATCAATATCCTCAAAGCAGTACATCAGCATTTCCCGGCTGTGAACTGGATGGGCCAAAGCCAGGTTACTAGTATCACCGAGCTTAGCAGGTCGGAATCAAGGGACGATTTGAAGATTGCAGCGACTTCCTTGTTGGGCAACCTCAAACGACGAGAAAAGGATTGGGTAATCCCGCAAGCTTTCCAATGCGTATGTATTTGAAACGAATGAGCAGTATAATTTCTGCTAACGTCTAGCAGAGCGAAGCTGTTCCGAATGGTAGCACTGGCCGTACCGGTTCTGCCAAACCAGCAACTCCGCAACCTGAGAGTGATTCAACAAAGAACTTGAACCCTAAGGCCCCCGAATTTCAACCAAGCCCTCGACCAAGGTTAGTCAATTAGCCAGACTAGCTATGACGTGTCACTGATTCGGAGTCTTACAGTATCAACGGCCCTCTAAAGTCCGCAAAGACTACATCAGGAAGGCTCGAAGTTGAAGATGGCGAGATTGAAGATGCGAAGATGTCCGATACAGCAATAAAGGGAACAGTCCCGACTATTGCAGAACACCATGTCCAACCGATCTTGGTAGATGCTACCGAACAAGCTTCCACATCGATGCAACCTGCTGCTCCGCCAGACCCGATACCTAATATCCCGAGCCAAGAAACAACCCAATCTGAATCTCTTCAAATACCAACCACGCAAACAAAATTACAAGGACCAGACACAAAACCTGCTCTATCGGTCCCAATCAGCCACTCTCCCATCCCTCCTCGGCCAGAAGTAAGTAGAAGTGTATCTGATTCTGTTAATGGCCGCCTGCCGCATACCCTCCCTAGTCGCCCTGAAGCGCTCCCAGTCAGACCCACGGAGCATCGAATGCCCGAAAGGCCCAATGACCCGACTTTACGTGATCATGGACGAGATTCGCGATTCCCCGAACGCGGTCGTGTTGATAAACCTGGGGATATACTGCGCGATAAAGTGCCCGAGCGCCATGCTTCTGGGTCATATCCCCGAGGTTACGAGCGCTCTAATGAAAGACACAACATTGGGGATCGAGGTCGCGTTGACCCAGGGTGGAAAGGGGAGAAGGACCTATCAGGTCGACCTGGATTTGACAACGGGCATGGTCTATCGCACTCTCGAGATCCGCGACCGTTGTCGCAGGACAGACCCGAGCGACCTCACAGGGATAGACCATACCCCGAGGAACATAATAGTGCAAGGAATTCCGACACTCAGGGTCCATTTAGCAGAGAGACTGCAATGGCTCCACCGCGATCCACTATCCCTCAACATCCAGATCGAGTTGCTCTTATTCAGGGAAACCAGGATCTTGATCGAACGCCTTCTAGTAGTCGCCATTCCGACCGCCGCCTTGAGCGGCATGAGAATTATCCTGGTACTGAGCGGAGTTCTCGTGGGCCATCTCCATCGAGAGTTGATGATCGCCGTCAAACACGTCAAGACACCCACCGCGATGGGCGTCCACCCCCCGATGCCCGTCGTGGGGCCGTTGATTTGACCAATTCTCATCCCTTGCGACATGATGATTCACATCTCCCAACCGGTCCTCGGACCGATCGCCCAAGCGGAGTAGGCCAGAATGATAGATTCGGAGAATTAAATAAGATTGCATCTGCGGCCTTGCCAGCCCACGATCCAAATCATGGGCGGCTGAATCATGAATCAAGCCACAACAATCGACAGTCAGAGCAATACGGTCGGCTTAATCCAGGCCCTGATGTATCCTCTAGCTCCAGGATGTCAAATGGACATCATGCGCCCTCCATCCGGGGAGCTAGTCGAAATGTCAGCGCGCCGCAACCTCATGTTACTTCTCACAACTCAATTTCAAGTACAGACGTCCAAGAAAAGCAGGCTCCCACAGGTCCTGCTTCAAACCGTGGCCCACCAAACCGTGGCCCCACGCGTAATTCGGCGCCTTTCCCGCGGTCCGACTATGTACAACCATCAGCGCCACTGACACCAGTAACTGAAACTCCCGATACCGCAGGCATCCATCCGGATCGCCTTAAAGCCATTCAAGGGCCTGGGAATGCTCTCAGTACTAACAGCTCCCACGATCAGAACACTGGTCGTGCACCAAGACCTAATCTTCCACCAGTCGCAGTCCCAGTACCGACTGGCCCTCGTGGATCAAACAGCCAACTGCCGAGTCCCATGGCCCCTTCGCCAGGAAGCCGTGGGCCTCCAACAGGGCCAGCGTTTGCGAACGAAAGGAACCGAGGAGACAAACGCTTTGCCGGTCTTCAAAATATGCTCCAGCAAGCAGGCACGCCAAATGGCCCTGAGCGCTCAGGTCAAGGCGCGAGCATCCGTGGCAGAGGTGGTCGGGCCAACAATATTGGCCCGCCGGCTTCGCATTCTGGACCACCTACACCTTCTGGGGCTCGACCGGATCCATTTCCTCCCACCCGAGCAGATCTATTCGCTGGGAGATCCAGTGGGCCACCTACTCCGCAACACGGCGAAGACGACGGGGGCTACGGCAGAGATGGTAGAAGGGAAGGGGCACACGATCATATGCGCGAAGGTGAGCGGCGATCCGAGAGGCACCGCGGCAATGGCTCGCATAGCAGAGACAAGCCACCAGAGCCTCCAATGCCGCCGCGGGAAGAGGAGCGGCCACCACGCAGAGAAAACTTGAGGGAACGGCCCCGAGGCGGCGAACATCCGAATGAGAGGGACATGAGAAGACCAACACGAGACGATCCGGGTCGTGAGAGGCGTGCGGACTCTGATCGACGATCTATGAATGATTGGGCAGCAAACGAGAGGCATGGGGCGCAACTTGATAGACGGGACGAGAGGGAGAGAAGGGACGGTGGGAGCATTGGGAGGAAGAGAGGCCGGGGCGGGGAAGAGATGCCGGTCGATCGCTCTCACCCGGACACCAAGAGGCCCAGGAGGATGCAGTAAGGCGGATAGAAGGGAAAGATGGCATGTGGGAGAGGATATACTACTGTACCAGCAGGCATCAGATGGCGTACAACGGGTGCATTCCAGGAAGCTTTAGGATGAGCGTGTCGTGTTCGATATCCATTTCGTGCCCGCCGGCGCTTCGAATGTGTTTTAGTAGCATTGAGAGTTTTTCAGCCACGATTGTTGCTCAACGTGCACACAGCATTGATCTGGCTTTTCCACGTTCTACCGAATTCATTGAGATATAAGACAGCAGTTTTCTACGATCTCTGCTGGACTAGACTTGTGTAGAACCATCTTGTATACGCAAACACCGTTCTATACGACAGCCATATCTTATAGTTCGACTGCACTTTTAAATCAAGGTGCTGAAACACGCAACAGGCGGTAATTTACATGAGATTGGTATCATATTTCCTACCTAGTGACTAACTAAATTTCACTCGCGCTAATGAGAAATCTACATGCTAATTCAAGGTATCCTTTTCATCAAGTAGGTAGAGAAACACTCTCTTATAGACCAGTACCTCCAATATGTATAGCCAGCGGTCCATAAAAATTAAATAACCCTCTTATACGCAAATCACCCCTTATACGAAAGCCATATGTATCTTATATCTCAATGAATTCGGTACTAAAGTATCATCGGGGTACTACAATAAAATCTGGGGTTCTACATACCATCCATCATTCTTGGGTTTTTTAATTGGCCCCAGGTTCCTAATCCTAATCCTGAGCAAGATCTTTGAATCAAATCAGGGCCCGAGGCGTTGGAGGGAAGAGAATCAGGGGCCTCCGGCCAAAGCATTTCCCATGCCTTGAGCAAAAGCTGAATGGGGGACCTTCTCCCAGCTTGTACTGTACATACATGTGAACCCATCCAGAGTTTTTTGTTTTTAATGTTTTAGAAAAGAGTTCTGGAAAAGAGGCTTTGTTCGGGCTGTTTCAGGATCCTAGACCCGCTGGCTTAGAATAGTCATGGCATGCGCGACGGCGGGGTCTGAGGGCAGGGGGGAGGGGGGTTGGGTGCAAAGAATCAGTTTATTTCGATAAATACATGCGTCTGTACTCTGTAGATCTGATCATGACACTTGGACCAGTTAATTACCTTTACAAGGGGTGCGTCGATTCTATGAACCCCCCCCCCCCTCGAGGCTCGAACAGAAGCAATTCATATCACCCTTGCTCTCTTTCTTTCAGACTCAGTTCTTGCCCTTCTGCACTAACCTGCGGCACCCAGGGGTGTTTCCACTTTGTTTCCCACTTTACGCGATCCATGTCCCGCACGCCCTGTCATGGATGTCATTGGGTGCAGCATCCGGGGTAATGGCAGACGCATGTTGACGGTGGCACGCGCTTGGGACGCATCTTCATGGGCTGGGCCATTGGATTTCCGGCATCTTTGCTTCGGTTCTTCAGGGTATCGCGGTATACATTGTACATACGGAGTAGTGGGCGACAGGGGGGAAGGATGGATTGAGGGGTGATTTGGTTTGATTGGTTGCAGGCAGGGAAGATGGCAGATGGCGGCTTAGAGATCAATCTCCTCGCTCAACGAACTAACGCCGCCGCCGCCCATGGGCCATGGCTCGCAGGGAATCAGGAATGGGCATTGGGCCACTACGACGAGTATTGTATCATTTGTATGTACTAGCTAACCACCTAACTAACCGTCCTCCGTAGTGAAATACTCATCTCTCCTGAACCGACATCAATAGAATTGGATTTCACTCATAATATATTCTATTCTAGCGAATATACGCCTTCGCCAACCCATCGTACCTGCTTCGTCTCTGGAAAGAATCAAAGTCTTGTCCATCGGCAATTGCCCCCCACCGCCGCAAGAACCCGATATGGACCAACAACCCACGGCCTAGGCACTTCAAGCTTCCCTGCTGCTTCGCCTAAAGCAGGACTCGAGAGGCGCAGAGACAGCCACGAAAATTCCGCAGCATCTCTTTCTTTGGAAACCAACCAACACACTGCTGCCCGAATATTGATTGGAAGCACTCAATTGTGCGACTTACCGTCAGGCTGCCCCATCATGAAGCGAAAATTCTCTCTCTCGTCGTTACGACTGGTAAGTGGCTACCGTGTACCCCTCCAGAAGCTTCGGACCAGTCCGCCGCATGTATATGAAACATGCAGTCATACAAAAGGCTGACATTCACCCAGAGGCTGTCGTCCACAACAGCAGAGGAAACACAGGAATTTGATGGATTAGAGTCACCACCGTACAGCCCAACCCCGTCCGAAATGGAACGTCCAATTTTTTCGCCAGAGATCGAAGCAGAGCTCCACCGCGCATGCGCCGTCATAGTCGGGGAAACCAATCCTTCGGCGGATGAGGACGAAGACTTACCGGCTCACCAGGAGACACTGAGGAAGCATGAGGAATACAAGGCGAAGAAAGCGGCCGAGCAGGCTCGTGCTGCTAGAAAGGAACATCACTCAACTGCTCGCCGCCGGGATGAGCCTCGCCAACCGACCCCCAAAATCGCTCCGTATGTTCCAACCCACGCAGCCAGGGATAACATGGCCAAGCTGCCGTCCTTTCCTTTCGAACCTCTCGAACCGACTCACACCAAACTGTCTGCGCGTGGTCGAAGCAAGGGCAAGGAAGCCGACGATCCTCTTGCTCATGTTCGTGCCTCTCTAGACACCCGACCGAAAACTTCGGCTGCTGCTTGTATAGACTACAACGGTCCGTCGGCTGACACGAGCGCTTCGACATCCCGCACCAACACGACGTACGATGACCGTGGTCGTCCAATCTCCACCGGATTAACCTCGATAGCGTTGACGCCTGGCGATGAAAAGAGAGCCTCGTACATGAATAAGCGCGTTTCGGAACAGGTCCTCCAAGACGGAACGTCCGCCTCGCTTGCAGACGCTACGGCCAAAGCGTGGATGGTGCACGAACTTGCTCGTCGCCGTGCCGAGTATGACAAGAGTGGCAACGCAGGGAGGCCGGGGAGTACGAGGTCGGTGCAGACCAGGCAGTATGAGCCCTCTGAACGGCCATTGAGCCGAGCCGGCAGCATAGCCGGCAGTGTAAGAGACGGGATTGTAGGATACATTCGACCAAAGGCCAGTATGGACAGTATGCGGTCTGGAAGGGAAGGCGGTTTATCGAGGACCCAGAGCCGCTCTAGCAGTGTCAAGAGTGGGAATGGGTCCAAGTTCTCATGGCGCCCCAAAGATTTGAGGAGAAAGGGAAGCTGGAGTTCTTTCCGTAGTGCGAAACCAGAACGGGAAGAAGCAACCGGTGCCGGCGACAAGGGACCGAACCTGAACCGTGCGTTACCTGCATTGCCTGGTTTAGATCAGTACAAGGAGAAGAAGCAGCCCACGCACGTTGCCTTGCTTATGCGGAGTGGTCGTAAAGCTGCCGAGAAGAAGCCGCATGTGGAAGCAACGATCATGGATGATGATGGGATAGAGCGGACGCTCAGCCAGTCCGATGAACGACAGCGACAAAAAGACATGAAGAGAGCAGTGCAAGAGAAGATGAAGAAGGGAGCCATTGTCGCTTCCGAGAGATCGACACATCTTGCCGTCTCGGGCCAACACCAGCAGTCGCTCAGTAGACCTAGTACGACCATGTCTGCTGCCACCAATCCATCCGTCACCAATCTGGAAACCCCAAGGGCAGCAGAGCAAAGCGAGAAGAAGCCAGGTCTAAGGCAGAGACTGACTAAATTCTGGAGTATGGGCAGTGATAAGGGAATGGGGGGGCAGAGAAAGAATTTGGGAAACATCGTGGTTGCCAACTGATGGATTCTGGTTTCCCGATGGTTTGGTTCGTATGCATTATCGTTTTCGTTTGGGCGTTCAAGAAGCGGACACTCATTGGTCTGTTTCTGTTTCTGTTTCACCGACTATTTCCATTCTGCCACATACTATCTTTCTCTTCTCCTGTGCATCGCAGTGGGATAGGGCGTTTGCTTGACCTTGTTTGAGGGGCTCTCGGATGATTTCACGAGGATCTTTAATGCACTTAATGTCTATACGGCGAGAGTAGGGCGACTCTGGGCTGTTGCTATCCACCGCATCTTTCAAATCTTTGTCTATATATTAACCGGTATTTACGTTTGGGGGTTAGAAAGGGACTCCTTTTACTCATGTATTTAAATTTAAAATAATGTAGATGGTACATAGTTATGGTATATAAGGTACTTCACTCATCCCACCCCAGCATGCGGCACTTTCTGCAAGTCTGATGGGCAGAGCAGCAAGAGAACTCTTCTCATGCAAACTGTGCCAATCCTTGGATACGGCTAGCCTTATCTCGGCATTGCTTACTTCGCGGATCAGTCTCCGCTCCATATGTATTACTCTTTCACATAAACGCTTCCATCACTCTTCCACTTATCTCTACCACCGAACCCGATCATGGCTCCCATACCAGCCCTCTTCAGCGTGCCCATTGAGCCCAAAGGCAGCATCATTTGCACCCAGCACGCTCCCAGCACTTACCTCCTCACTTTCCAATCTCCACCAGATAACAGGCTTCTTCCGGCCTTTTGCAAGTCAATGCTTCTTGCCCTTGATATCCTGGATCATCGCTTTCCAAAAGGTGTGGTGGTGACTACGTCTGGGATCATGAAGTTTTACAGCAACGGATTGGACTATGAATCTGCGATGAAGACGAAGGGTTTCTTTGCCGATAGTCTGTACCCGCTGTGGCGGAGGCTGTTGACGTGGGTTCTTCTCCTTGCATTGACGTCTCGACTTCCATCCGCACTTTTCTTTGTTGGTGTTGACAAGCTCGCCTTGGAAATAGCTACCCAATGCCCACCATTGCCCTCATGAATGGCCACGCCTTCGCCGCCGGCTTCATGACCGCAATGATGCACGATTACCGCATGATGAACCCCCACCGCGGCTTCCTCTGCCTCAACGAGCTCGATTTCGGCGCTCCTCTCAAACCCCCCATGGCCTCAATCTTCCGAACCAAGCTCCCCAGCCCAAATACCTACCGTACCATGGTCTTGGAGTCCAAGAGGTTCAACGCGTTAGAAGCGCTCAAGGAGGGCATTGTGGATGGTTTGGGGGGCGTGCACGAGGTGCTGGCTTTTGTGGGAGAAATGGGACTGGCGGAAAGGGGAAAGAGCGGGGTTTATGGGAGGTTGAAGGCGGAGATGTGGAGGGAAACGGTCGCTTTTCTTGATAATGCTGAGGGGAGCGATCGACGAGAGGAAAGAGAATTACAGGATCAGAACAGGAGACAAGAGGAAGAAAAAAGGAGGGTTGAAGCTTGGGAATGTGGCCGAGGGAGTGTGCTATCGAAGCTTTGATATCAACATGGAAGCACCAGGAAGAGGGAGTGGTAAGCGCTAGGAAACACTGCACTGGGGGATATCCGATGACGTTATGACGAAAAAGGCAGCTCATGCCGATACCGGACTACCAACGGTCTAAATTGGAACCAACGACTGGCGGCATACGATCAGCACGAGCCTAAAGTCGCTGGGCGATCTTTTGGTCATGACGAAGGTTTTTCATACTGATCGCATATCTACTGGAACATAACCATCCTATCCCTTCCTGAAGGCGTTCCTGTCTATTCCCTATGGCGGCCCCATCTTCCTACGCCAGCATCATCACTCCCACCGTGACCAATCTCCCGCCACCGCCCTTTCCTTCGACTCACCCTTCCTCTTCCCTCGAAGATCTCATGACAACTCTCTTTTCACCCTCCAGCCTCCTTTCCTCTCCTTACCTCGACCCCATATACCACCTTATCAACGCCGCATTCGCCGGCTCCCACACCGTCGGCTCGGTCGAACACCTTCCCGGGGATCTCATCCGCCTAGGCAACCCGCAGCAACTCGTTGAAGAGGTGGGAGAGGACGGATTTACTATTGTTGTATTTGCTTCCAATGCTTATACCAAGGGTGAGCCGGAGAAGAGGCCAATCGCGACAGCGAGTGCCAAACCCTGGAAAGAAGACGCAGGTGAATGTGCCGTAGGAAGCGAAACCAACCGACTTTTCAAACGCAAAACCCGATCCACCCCCTCGGTGAGCACCTCCAACAACTTACCCAACAACGTCCCGCAATGGGAAATCCTCATCATGGTCGTTGACCTCGCCTACCGGAACCGTGGTCTCGCCACCACCCTTATCGATACCGTCGTCCAAGAAATCAAACGCCGCGTCTTTCCTTGTCCTTCACCCGCCCCACCTGCCGGGGAAAAGCAAGAAGGAGGACAAGAACAGGACCGAAAAATCGTCCTGATGCTAACAACAATGAAAGAGAAAAGCGAGGGCTACTACCAGAAAAGGGGCTTTGTAACGACGCAAGAACGGAGGTTTGCCAAGGGCGAAGTCGGGTCGAGAGATGGGTTTGGTGTCGCTGAGATGGAGCGCCTCTATTAGCAGATGGCGCGGTATAGGGTTTGGATATTGGTGTCTATATATTATATACACCCCGAACTTAGGATTGAAGATTGCCATTTTGGTTCGGGAACGGGAGCAGGGCCGCTTTAGAGGGAGCATCGAGAGGAGCAGAGGGGGCTATCGAGGGAACCTGTTCTGACTCCTTGTATGTCGGCTATGATTCCCTATCTGTGTAGACTGCTATTCAACGATGATAGGTCAACGATGTCCATATTGTCATCATCATCATCGACATCATCGCCTAGCTCAGGGAGATTAAACCTTTTATTACCGTAATCGAAGCTCTGGGTTTTCTCGGGGTCGCGAAACGTGTTTAGGCTCACGTCCCGCCTCTCTTTGTCTTTGATGGGGGTGGTGGATGGCGAGGAAAGAATCGCCGACCGTATGACAAGGCGTAAGTATGAGACAATCCTTGAGCCGTCGCCACCTTTCCAATCTAGCTTGCGGCTACGTGTGAGCTGATAAATTGATTTAGCAAACCACTACTCGATAGGAAGAAGTTGATCCAATTACTCACCTCGCTTGAGTTATCCAGACGCCAAAACTGAAACTCGTTGCCGTCTGTGCTTAGCCCATACACAAGCTTGTTCTGCTTGCCTTGGCTCTCTCTTGTGCGGTGCACAATACCTGTCCGTAAATCAATAACAATACAGTGATATAAGCCGAAGAAAACACGATGGATTACTTGCCCATATATGCTACTAGTTGGCCATCCGCCATAGAGAGCATGCCTTCTCTTTTCGCCTCGATAAGAATCAAATTCGTCCCCATAGGTTCGTCTTTGTCATACCAGAGCGAATAGTCTGCAATACCCTGCAGTACGCGCTTTTCCTTTCGATAAGTCACAAGGCGGTTGAGCTTGGTTTCGAATCGCAAGAGAAGAGGAGCTGGATCGGAAGACGGAGTTGTAGGACGGGCAAGTAATTGCGTTGACGGCGCCGCGTTAGGTTGGTTATACTCCCGAAGAGCAAGTCGCTTCTCTTCGCCGATACAGATGATGAGAATGTCATTAATCTGTGACCGCGCGAGAGCTTCATTTGCCAACGACCCTTCTGTGACAAACAGATACTCATTCTTGATAGCGACTGCAGAAAATGAGTATCAACCAGATCAACCCAGGATATATAATACCTAGAAGGGCAGGTATTTCGCATAGTTCATTATCCGCTAGCGCCCACGCCTCAAAGAGCTGGTTGTATCTCAAGTCAAATATCTTGATGGCATCTTTCAGATCAAGACTGCTGGCCGGAAGCTTGGGATTGATATCAGCCATCGATACCATCGATACACGGATGATAATCGTCAAAAGCCATAATAGCTCACAGAAGTCGGCAGCTGCTTCAATTCATCGAGCAGAGCCTCAAGATCCTGCCTGAGAGTGTCACCTAGCTTAGGTAGGATATGCTGTTCGAGCCACTCAATTGAGACAGCCTTCTTCGACTTTGTTGTGCGCATGTTGAGAAGTGAGAGAGTGAGGTTGGTGCTTGCAACTTTGATTGGAGGCCGGGGTGTGGAGGCTGAAGGGAGCCGAGCGCGATCTCGCTAACTTAATGCGGCGCTATTAGTCTACCTAGTCTATAACAAAGCCCAGCTACACCCTTTACGTAGTAGTCTGTGCTATCTTAGAATTTCCAATTCACGATGAAGACTGAACATATATATACTACGGTATCAGGCGAAAGTTATGGTAGTACGCGCTAGGAAAAAAAGTCGGTCCGGCTTTAGACCCTCTCCATTTTAGCTATCCGAATATCATGTATACTCGCCCTGCGCATCAATTACAGCTTCACATCTGCTACTCATTTCGACCAACAGATCACGGAGGAAATCTGGCGTAATTGACTCCCAAGCCTCATATACCGCAGCTCTTGATTGGTTATATATTATCTTCTCTGGGAAGGTCGCCGCGATGTAATCTTTCATTTTGTTCCATACCGTCTCAATCGGGTTCAGATCAGGTGAATATGGGGGCCAATCAATCAGAACAACCCCCCGTTTACGCAGTTCCTCCAAAGTCCATTCCCCATTATGGTCAGGTGTATGGTCCTGCATCAGATGAAGGTCCGGATTGAGACGTAGCCACCTATGAATCAGGGGGACAATGCGCTCAGAATAGGTAATCTGATTGATTGAACCCCATTCTTTTCCCAGAATAGGCATGGACCTTTCATGATATTATTAAATCCTCCCCATAACATCCATCCTATCCGCCTTTGGACTTTTTCTTCCACACATGTAGGGTCTAGCTCTTCCCCTTTTCGGCGGGTCACCCATACCCGGGTATGGCGTTCCCCAGTAACCCAGATTTCATCGGTTTAAAAAATCGAAGCCCATTGCGCATATGTCCAATTGCGGTGCTCCAGAGCCCATTCGAGCCTTTTGCGCTTATTTTCTCCGAAAGCGGAGGTTTTGTACGAGCCACATATCGTTTGAAACCAGCTTTGCGCAGGGCGGATCTGATTGCGTATGCCCCAACACCCCACCGATTGAAAATGCAGCTTGGCTGTAAGTAGGAATACCGACGGCCGTCTTTGGTAATGAATTCGATTAATTCTTCTTGTTGTGATTGGCTAAGTTTCATCGGTCGTCCGCTGCGGTTTTTGGGGGTAAATCGGGGGGCCTGGCACGCGTGTTGAACCTGTCGCTGGGTGCAACCGAGCCTTTGCGCAATGACAGCGTAGGTGAGGCCTGCATTATGCAGAGTAAAGGCTTGAATTCGTTGATCGCGCGGTAAATTGGGTGATCTTTTGGGGGTGGAAGGGGTGTTCATGGGCGGTGATATTCATGGTGGTGATGGTAAATAAAAGTTGTCAATAGAAGACGGCAGATATTATGGGGAGCCGCTACATCTGATAGCGTTTAGCTGCTGCCAAGCCTGCTAGCGTATACTAACATAACTTTCGCCTGATACCGTAGTATATAATATACACCCCGAACTTAGGATCAGAGGTTGACGATTTCGATCGGGAAAGGGAGCAGGGTCGCTTTAGAAGGAGCACTGAGGGAACAAGGAGGCGCAATAAGGGAGCACCGAGGGAGCATAGGGGAACACAGGAGAGCAGAGAGGGAGCAAAAGCACGAAGTGGGCCCTAGCGCGGGAGCAATACGGCGGTGCCGTATATTTGAAACTCGAGGATACTATATATATTATATATACACCCCGAACTTAGGACTCGAAATTACCGCTTTCGATCGGGAAAGGGAGCAAGGCCGCTTTAGAGGGAGAAGTGAGGGAGCAGGGGGGAGCAGCGAGGGAGCAAGAGGGAGCACTGAGGGAGCATTGAAGGAGCACGGGGGGGCCACGGTGGAGTATGGAGGTAGGAGGCTCTTCTGGCTCGCTGTACTTAGGGGGCGCAGCAAAAGGGAGCCTGAACTGGCTGTCTCGTACCCGGGTGTTGTAAAAATAACAATCGTCAACACTGTCTAAGTGAGCCTCCTGCTGCCTTAAGTCAGTCCTCAGCCCCTCACTAGATGCCTGCCCGTTGATTCTTTGCTCCCCTCGTTGTAGCAGAAGGAATTCAAAAGAGCGCACGTTGGGTATCGAAAACGATAAGAATACGTGATCGAACGGAGGCTATCATCGATTTGATTCTCTTAGCGTATTACCAACCTACTTTTACGGGGTTACGGGCAATGCCCAGCCTGATAGGGCTGGCTGGATGAGGGGTGGATCCTTCTAGCGGCTTCATTACTAAGCTAGATAACTTTTGTGCCAGACCCACTTTTGCATCTGTGCCCGTGTGTCTCTACCTCTCTCACGCCGTCTCACAAGAACCCCCCGAATATGAGCAAACGACGCATTACCGACGATGGAGTCGAATATATCGGTACACCGCTCGCTTCCATTACGGAAGCTCAGCTTGCCGCATTACAAGAAGCTCGATCTACATTACCTCTCGGCCTGGAAAGCTTATCGCCGCTCCTCGAGAGTATTTTAGCTGCCTGTGGAGAAGTAGTGCCTCCTCACAGAAGACCAATTGCAGTGAGCACTTAGCTTCAGCGCTGGGTGAGGTAATTACTGACGTTCTCCACAGACCCGCACTGCGACAGATCTGAGGGGGACTACAGAGGCCGCTACCATTCTTGGTGTCGATTATAAGCCTAACTCAATGGACTTTGTCCTCGAGCTCAAGGAGACCGAGCAGGAAGCACCAGAGATGAACCCACATTATGGTATGTACGAGTAAATCCCAAAGGACACTTGAGACCATAATAACGCATGGTAGCTGCCGTAATCGAGGACCTCAAAACAAATCAATACGTCTGCTCGCGCACTGATGAAGCAATAACGCGGACCATTCTGGATCTCGTCCTCGTTGATCGCCTGAATCGGCTCGAAGACATGGATGTATCCTGCCGACTACTCCTCTCCGCAGAAGTACCAGTGTCTGTGAAATATGTCGATGAGCGCGGCAAGCCTATACTTCTGAAGGGACGTGCAGACTGGGCTCTAGGTTATGGGACAGACAAGAGAAACACCGGGTCCTTGCTCATCATCGTGGAGGCAAAGCCAGCGGGAAACGCGTCGGTCGGAATGCCTCAGATGTTAGTATATATGGCCGCCATACAAGATGCAAGACAAGATCGGACAAACAAAACAGTATTCGGCATGCTGTCAGATGGCACAAATTATACGTTTGCCTGTCTTAACAATAACAAGAGGCTTCTCATCTCCCGCATTTTCCAATGGCTGTTCGATCGACAAATAATTTTACGGCACATCGATCGCATCCTTCTTGACGCCATACAATCTTCCCCTCATACCACCCCTGTAAAGCTCAACAATTCGAACATATGCGGATATACGCGGTATCTCCAAGGATCCTGGAAATTTGGCGAAGATTCGGATGTTGAGGGAGAGGAGGGCGGCGAGAACGATGAAGAAGGAGATCTGGTCGATGTCATCGACAGGAACGGTCACATCTTTCTCAGGAGCAAAAGAAGTGCTTGAGATTTTATTTCCTCAATAAATACTGCTACCCGTCATAATAGGTAGTACAAAAAAAGGACTTTAATGGGGTAAGACTCTTCCTGGTACTGTTGCACCTTATTACCCGTTCACAGTTGCACTCTCAGCCTCGAACCAGTTCTTTTCACATTTCAAAAAAACGTTCCAGCGTTATGCACGGCTTTAGATCGAGCCCGCGAGCTTCGCGAGACGAGATACCAGCATAGAATCAATTCTCCGCAGGAAAGAAGAGCGAGAGTGAGCGGTAAGGGAGTAGGGAAATGCTAAGGGGGTGCATGAGGGAGCATCAAGGGAGCGTAGGGAAGCCCTAACTCGCGACATCTATAGTTGGTAGACGAAATAGGCTTTAGCGCAGGAGCAATGTGGCGGTACCTTAACTAGCGGACGATCATCGTTATTTGAAACTTAAGGATACTATATATATATTATATACATCCCGAAATTGAGATTGGAAATTGTTGTTTCCGTTCGGGAAAGGGAGCAGGGCCGCTTCAAAGGGAGCAACGAGAGAGCAGCAAGGGAGCAAGGGGAAGTATTGAGGGAGCATGAGCGAGCAGTGAGGGAGCATGAGGGAGTAGCGAGGGAACAGAAAAGACGCCAGGCTAGGCTCCAGTGGGGTAGTCTCGGGGCGCAGCACATTGGTACCTGAAACGGCTCCTTCAGTATCGGCTTCAGCTGCCACGCCAAAAAGAGCCGGGTACTTGCATGGTAGCAGTCAGGTAACCGTGCTTCATGGCTTCGAGTAATGCATTTCGTAGCACGACGTTAATGGGGCAGCGGAAGTAAGCTACGGTGTTGTTGGGTCGTCGACCAATGCCTTTGGGCTTGCTGATTGGAGCTCTTTGGCAAGATGCGTGCAAAGGGGCCTGCGGGCGGAAGCCCTATATAAATTTCTTGGCCAGTGCCCGTAGGCCCAACTAGGACTAGTTTCTTGGCTCCGCGAACGTACTTGCCCCTCGTTCTACACTGACCACGCCTTCACAGCTTTCCTCTCTATCTTAGCATTCAATCAATACAACTCATAGGCTACGCACTATGTAGGCCTTTACATATACTATCAGAGCTTCGGGAGCAAGACTGATACATCTCTAAATGTGGTGCAACTCCGCGTAGAAACGAGTATCCAGACTCGGAAAACGGCCAAACTTACGGTTTAATCCAACCATTTCTACACTGGTGATAATGGGCGAAAGATTGCCTGCTTCAGCGGCCGAAAACGATTCCCTTAGAAAACAGATCAAAGATGAGAACATGAGATTATGTTGGAAGTGTCTTGCCCTTTTTAGTGCTGAATGTCCACGGGGGCTTGTCACTCAGGAAATCGAGGAGGCTGCTGCAGCCCGGATGCGCCGCCATCCAGATGAGAAAGGTCTACTGCTGGAGATTGAGACTTCACAGCTTATAGAAGTCGCAGCAGCTGAGGGATGCCCGCTATGCTTACTGCTTTTAGACCTCTTGTCTGGTGCAGAGCGAGAAGCAATGCGTGAGCATTGGGAATGTAGTAAAGAGCAACCAAAGCATTCAAACTTTGTCATCAAACATTCGCTTTATCTAGAAGAAAAACTTCCCCCAGTCTTGGCGATGAACTATAGTCTGCCTTCCTTGGTAGATAGTAAAAGAGAACGAGAGGTAAAAGCACTGGTACAACTATATTCAGCTTCCGGTAGGTCTCTTTGTACTTTGCCGAATTCGCAAGGCTAACATATTTTGTCAGACTTAGAGCCACTCGCCAACCACAGGCGAGTTGAGAAGAGCACCTGCTCAGAATCGAGCTGGGCGATTGCGTCAGAGTGGATCGATAACTGCGTAGCAAACCATTGCACGTGTAGCCGTTCAACCGCGACCACACCTCCGCTTCCCACCCGGGTGATAGATGTCGGTCTAAATGGTCATATAGCACCGCGGTTACATACCGTCACTCAAGACATTTCGAATGCAAGATACTTGACTCTGAGCCATTGCTGGGGTTCTTACATGCCCTTGAGACTTATGAAAAGCAACATCTCATCCATGGAGCAAGATATTCCGCTCTCGCAAGTTCCTCAAACATTTCAAGACGCAATGTTAATAGCTCAACGTCTTGGCGTGAGGTATATCTGGATCGACTCCCTCTGCATTATTCAGGACTCCGAGCAAGATTGGCAAGAGCAGTCCGCGCTTATGGCCCAAGTCTACTTCAACTCTTTTTGCAATATCGCAGCTGCACACGCTTCCGACAGCCGAAAAGGATGCTTTATAGACAGGATTCCTGAGTTGGTTGCGCCTGTAAAGGTGCATCTTGACTGGGGACCCCAGCCAGGGGCCTACTATTGCGTGAAATGCTATTTCTGGACCGTTAGTGTGTCCCAAGCACCTCTGAATCGCCGAGCCTGGGTATATCAAGAGCGACTGCTTGCTACGCGGACCCTCTATTTTGGAGAAACACAATTGTACTGGGAATGTCGTGAGAAAATGGCTTGCGAGGCGTTCCCGCTGCGACTACCCTTTCAGATTGGTGGGATTAATGCAAAGGTTGACTTTCCGCTTATAGATGGTGGCTGCAGAGCAAGCAGAATGCAACCCCAACTAGCATCGAATGCTTATAAACTTTGGGGTAGGATTGTGTATGCCTACACAAGTGGCGCCTTAAGTCGCGAGAGCGACAAGCTCATTGCTATTTCCGGAATAGCTGCTAGGATGCGAGAGGTTATTGATGATGAATACTTAGCTGGAATGTGGCGGAGACACCTGGCGTGCCAGTTGCTGTGGCAGGTCCGCAGACTTGAAAAACATGTGCCTAGGACTAGACCGTTGGAGTATAGGGCACCTACGTGGTCATGGGCTTCGATGATAGGCAAAGTCGAGCATGCCTGCGAAGTTCACTATCCCGACCATAGAGATCTTATTGTTGATATCCTAGACGCTACAGTCGAGCTTTCCACAGAAAATCCTTTTGGACAGATTAAGGGTGGCTTTCTCCGAGCTAGAGGAAGCCTCGCAAAGGATGGTATGCTGCTTAAAGAAGACGAAAGCAACAGGGGATCATATCAACTCTTAATAAATGGCTCCTTCGGTGGTCTAGCTTTACTAGATGTTGATTCTGAAGAGGTAGAGGCCGCGATCTACGAAGATATATATTACCTCCCGATTCGCTATTGGCTTTCGGACATGGGAACCAGAGATCGCATAGATACTGCCTTATCAAAATTTTCTGGCATATTGCTCAGAGCTTCGGAAGGTACTGCTCATGATGAGTTTGTCCGTGTAGGACAGTTTGATATCTTCTCGCAGGAGAAGGCTTTTAAGCAAGCTTGCTGTCAATTCGGCGGCGAAGTAGAGGGAATGCAACCCGAACATAAAATGGATAGTCAGTTGGGCAATAAATATACAATCACTATAGTCTAATTGACTCGGTAATATTTTCTTGCTTCCACATACAATGTGATGTCTTTTGCATTCCAGCCTTAGAGTCACCCGTACTCGCCGAACCTACCTGCCTTTTTTGCCCATTTTTGGGGACTGTGCGGAACGCGAGATCTCATTACACTGATCTCGAGTCTCGGAAGGTAGCCTTAACCTCAAGCCCAAAGTAATACGAGGGACCTGCTCACCAATATTGGACGGCCACCAAAACCTATTTCCCTGGTGTACAGACTTTATCAAGATGCGCGCGTCTAGTGCTATAATGTTACTTCAGCATGACCTTGAAGTCTTAACTTCGCTGCGTCTCCGTTTTCTTTTTCTCCTCTTCCATTTATAATTTATCTAGTTCATACATGTGAGTTTCTTCTCTACCCCCTTTCTACAACATATGCCTCCACAGCGATCGATGCTCCGCCAGACAAGGAAAGCCTACCCATGAAATCAACGGAGGACGCAGGAGGTATCTATGATGGAAGCCTTCCGTTTGACTAAAGTATAACGTCGTAGTCCACATATACTTTGCATAAAGCAGAGATCGACCACCGCTACCACGATTAGAGTCCTGAAAAAGGTATTGATAATGAGCTTAGCTAGGGGAAATGATAACTGGTTTGGTAAGAACGACTTAAACAGAATCCATAATCCTGAGTACTGGATACTTAAGATGCTATGAATACAGCAGGGGGCTTAGCATGAAAGGCCTTAGAGAACAGGAACCGTTTTAATCTTAATCCGCATGCTCCCTTCCAAGAATGAAAAAACGGCAATTGCCATTTTCGATTGGGAAAGGGAGCACGGCCGCTTTAGAGGGAGCACGAGGGCAGGGGGGGCAGCGCGGGAGCAAGGGGAGCAGGAGGGAGCAGGGGGAGCAGCGAGGGAGCACGAGGGAGCACAGAGGGAGCATTTTGACGAAAGGGGCGTTAGTGCGCGAGCAAAGCAGCGATACCTGAGTCAGCAGGAGGTCACGTGTTGGCCTGGATTCAGGGTGACACTATATATATTCTATACCTATCCCTTTGACAGCCACAAAGTCGGCCACCTATGATCTACAATGCTAGTAGGGGGACCCCACCAATGACTAAGCATACGAGCATTTATTTGGATTCGGCGAGTCGGCGACAGCGCGGTTTATTAAGCACCCGTACCCCATCTGGTCAAGCTGCTACCAAAATTGGCCTAGCTGTTGATCAAAGGGGGTGGCCGACTTTGTGGCTGTCAAAGGGATATATATATCCGAGTTGAGGCCAACACGTGACCAACCGCTGACTAAGGTGCCGCCGCTTTGCTCCCCCGCTAACGACCGTTTCGTCCATCTGCTCCCTCTGTGCTCCCCCATGCTCCCTCTCTGCTCTCTCGTGAGGGAGTCAAGGGCGGGTATATGAATCGTTCACCGAAAAACCGTTAGACGCAGCTGATGATGATGCCGAAACGGCTGTTTGCTAGTCCCGGCGCAGAATTTCGGATTTGCAGGTCGACGGCTTTGGCGAGCCTCTGTCTCCCTTGCGTTGTCGCAAATTCGGAACTCGATTGTAAAGCTACCTGGCGAAACAATGTGTGCAATGAAATTTGATGCAGTAGCGGTCGTGGGAAATGTCAGCGTGGATACCGACGGCCGCCTTGAGTTCCATCGAATTGACGTCAAAGGCCACGCGTGGAGCTCGGTTGTCTTGGCAGCTAGTGATACCTACTGCTGGAAAAGGGGTCCATCTTACTCTGAAAAGCGACTGTTCCTCTTCAGATTTATAGTAGAATAAATGTTACACTAGCTTTTCATCCTATCTACTGGCAGCAACCGCAGCCTCCTTGTCAGCGGCCAACATCCTCTGTATGGCTGGCCGATTCACGCAGCGGTCCCACCAAGCACTCACAGCTTCGCGACTGACGATGATATCTCCGTACCCGCATGCGAAAAGTCTTTGGATCAGCGGAATATAGTAGATATCCACGAGAGTGAAGTCATTTCCAGCCATGTAGTCTCTGTGGTGTAAGAGACGTTCTGCAACGTCGAAAAACATCTCGACCGACCGCAGTGCATCTGAGACAACGGCGTCATCGGGAGGCAGCCCCATGTATCTTTTGGCAAATTTCTCGAATGCGATTCTCCCTGCAGGCTCGGCGAAGTAGAGCAACTCTGCGCACTGCGCCTGGTCGAACAGCGCCGCAGCTTCGACGTCGGAGTCGGGGGGTAGAAGTGGAAAGGAGTACTTCGTTGCGAGGTATTTGCAGATTGCGCGACTCTCGTAGAGAGTGAACCCCTCGGCGGAAGTTATTACGGGTATTTTACCCCACGGGTGACGTTTCTTGTGTTCTTCGGACTGGGTGCAAAGGCGTTAGCTCCCACGAGAATCGAACATTGCAGGCAGGGGAACAAATTATTTGATGGGTGAGAAAAATTTTTGAGGCTCGATACGATATACAATTTGCTCACGCAAGGAGAAGCCGCATCGTCTTCCAAGAGAAACGGGTCACCCACCTTTTGCTCCCCTTTTTGAAGGTTGAGAAGCACGAGCTCGTAATCCGTAAAGCCACCTTCGGCGAGAGTCAGGCGGACACGATCGGTGTTGGTCGAACCGCGAGAGCCATACAGAGTAAAAGCTGGCATTTTCGAGCTGTACAGTAGTTTCGACGCGAATCCAAGGCTATTTGTGAGCCTCGACATTTGTGTAAGTACTCATTTCGAGAGAGATCGGGCCAGCCACTCGGTATATAAGCCGAAGACATCTCGCCGAGAGCAGGAGCTAGCGGTATCTACAGAGCCTGGATGCCTCCACTTCTATCGAGACAATTGGGACTCGGAACGCGGCCACACCTCGCCGTGTGCTGGATGAAGGATGAAGCCCTTCCAACCGCATGTATGGTTGGTGGGTTCGCTTTCGCTACCCAATCGAGCTAGCGCCGACGCCTGCTCCTCGCGCCTCAACTATCTATCAACATGCTTGACACGAAGCAAGTCCAACTCGCCTTCCTCATGGTCCCGGTGATGAACCATGCTGCATCATTTGATTCGTCTGCTCGGATTTCTTGCTTGCTGCGATTCTTCCCCTCGTCTGTGTTGGAATTTCAGGTGTGATTTGGTTGGTAATCTCCGCCCTATGTTCTAGGGCTGGGGGCCGCTAGTAGAGTTTTCACCGTCCACTCCTAGATAGACTCCAATCCAGCTTCAACCCCATCTACTAAATGCCCCATATGACCTCGTATTCCAACAGTCTGAAGGGCGTTGCGCGACAAGTGTGAATGTCCCACCCCCCGCCCAACGATGGCCGGAAGCGTTGTCGCCCGCAAACGGAACATTGAATGTAGAACCAAGGTGAAAACTGGTTGTGCAACCTGCAGGTCAGTCATAGCGGACAGATCCCATCACCGGTCTACACCCCAAGACTGTGGATTTAGACGGGAGGTCAGCTCTGCAGTGATTGTGCTCAATCAGCAATAGAATTAGGAAGGTCAAATGCGACGAGAATAAGCCGTTTTGCCAAAAATGTGTCAGCACTGGTCGTACTTGCGACGGCTACGAGTCCCCCTTTAGATTTTTTACCAGCCAACCCATCAACAACCCTCATGCTGGCGGCATCAAGTCAGACGTTGGTCTACAACCCATCCGGCCCACCTTCATTGAGATCGCCCCTCTGGACATCGACCTTCTCAATCGTTACTTCTCAACCAAAACCATGTTCGACGTGAAGCTGGGCTGTGACGAAGAAGCCAGGCAAGTCCTCCAAGCCAGCTTGACTGATCCGCCTATACGACACGCAGTCTTGTCTCTCAGAGCTCTTCGGGAAGATCTCGAGACGTCCGGAGACGGTCCAGCGTCTGTCGCGCAGCAGACCCCGAGCTATCACTATGGCCTCCAGCAATACAGTATGGCTTTGGGGGGTCTTGCGTCTAACTTGTCATCTCGGGGCTCCAACGGGTTGAAGTCGGCATTACTTTGCTGTCAGATCTTCATCAGCATTGAGCAAGTGCGGAAGAATTACGCTGCTATGGCCCAGCATATCATTCGAGGACTCAGGATCATGCACGAGTACCGGGCCAGGCCAGATTTTGTTGCCGCGAACAAATTGGTGCCAGCACACCATGACCAACTACCCTTCCTGGATGTTTTCATCATTAAGCTGTTTGCTGCACCATGTAAATTTGCGGATCCTCCAGCAACAGCCGACGTAAGCGGGACGACGTTCTCTGTGTGTTTGATTTCGCCTCATCAACAGCCTGTTGAATCTCGCGATCTTCGCACGATTGCACCCGACATGCGGACAGAGCTTACAAGGATCGCTGCGTCGACGCTTGAATTCCTCGGCAAAGTGTCGCAAGTCGAATCGGTAGGAATCGCTCTTGGACTACTATCCGAGAAAGCAGCTCTGCTGGACTCCTTAGAATCGTGGCTCATTGGTCTTGAACTCGTTCAGACGGAGATCGGACCTCCTGGCCCTGAGCCTATTTCAGTGTCTTTCTTGCGCTTCTTCCATCTAATACTGAAAATCGTTCTCTTGGGGGCACTAGACTCCTCACCAGATCTTTATGCCAAGCTGCGGACTGAGAACGACCGATTGCAGGGCGTAGCCAACAACGTGGGTGAAAGAGTCAGGGCTTATATAACGTGCAGTGGGACTAGTAGTGGTCGAGGGGAGCGCTCCACAGTGCGCTGATATTTATGGCAAAGTGGCGTAATCTTTCCTAGCCACGCACCTGATTCTTGTCTTTTCACAATCAATGGAATCCACGAACTCCATTGCTAGCAAGTCGAGCGGGAGAAGGCCGGCGGTACTATCGAACGCGGCCTAGTGCAGTTCAAGGTAGAAAGAGAAGAAAAACGAGTCGGTCGGCGTGCGTGCGTAAGATTGCATGCGGCTTCCAATTGCAGTATACAGACCGAACAAACCAATTAGCGGCTGGCTCTGTCTCTGAACCGGCCCCCCTCACCGACCATGGTTGTCTGCTCTGGAGGACTGGTCAACTTCGTAAATGGATCCGCAACCCCGTCGCCCTTTTTTAACGAAGCCTCTTCGTCTCCCCACAAGCTCAAGCAGACGAGTACTCAACGGCAGAAGCGCAAACAGATGGTATTGAAGAGACCGCTGATGAAGGGCAGCATGGGAGTGGTGATGTGAGCGATGACCTGGGGGAACGAATGCAAATGCTGCGCAACGCCTGATTGATGGATGTGCGTTATTGTTCTAAGAGGCAGTTTTCTGCGGCATCGCTGAGATGGAAAGATTTGATACATGGCTTTTCAAATTTAAAAGGTCTTGCAAGTCGAGAATGTGCTGGATCTACAGAGTCTTATCTTGAGATAATCGCTCGCTTCAATAGATATAAATTAGATGGTTGCAAGAATTATACTCAAGACTCGTTAATGCCGGCGTGGATGAGGCAGATGCCTTTGAGCGCAGTAATATAAGAAATTACGAGAACCAGTCGTGTTCCAGTTGTAGTATTTGACGATTCTTCGCATTTTTACATTCACGTTTAAACCTATCATAATCCATTATCTTTGACATCATTAAAAAAGCCGTACTCTTTTTTTTTTATAAAAAGTCATAGCGAATGAATGCTTTGCATTTTTTTACCCCAAACGATCCGCCAAAGTGACGTGTTCCAGTAGATGGGTTTTCCATCTCTGATACTGCCTACTAGCACTTTGGCGTGGTTTCATTGCTGGGGCAAAAAGTCCAAGCAGAGTCTCAGGCTCTCGCAGACCGGTAAGTATGTATGTAGCAGGTTGCTTACTGCCATGTATAGGTAGGGACAAGGGACATACATGCAGGCGTGGCGTTACCAAAGGCAAGATAGATTCAGAAATGAATGAGAAGAGAAATATTTCGATGTTTGCATAATCGGAACGAATGAACAAACACTATGATGATTTTTCGTGTGTTTCAAAAAAAAATAGTAGAAGATCCTGGGGTAGCGCTCATGCGGTTTTTTAGTAAATGACTGTGTCTGGGCAGACGAGTGAGTATAGGAGGGCGCGGTGGGATGAGGCAGCTTTCATTTAGATATCAGGCAGCTGATTCGGGCTCCATTGTGTTGTGCTCTCTCTTCTAGAACGAGAAGTCAGCAATCTCGATGCTTTCTCGACGCTCACTCCAAAGCGGCCCGTGCTCCCTTTCAAGATCGAAAAAGGGCGATTATTAATCCTGAGTTCGAAATGTGTGTATTTATATATGTGTAACTGGCCTGCTTGGCATCAATTGGCAGACGGTGGCCCCCAATAGCTGCTCGACGGCTCCAAGACAAATCCCTCTATCTGGGCGACTGAGCTATGTGGAGAGAGAGAGGGGGGGTTGGAAAAAGCGCTTTCTGGCCGAAAAATCGATGATATGGAGGGCGGGAACAGGTGGGTAGCCCCCCTATTTACGACCCCTGATCTCCGAGTGCACTATCTACCCAGCCAATAGCCGCCAGTCAGGCCGGAGAGAACAACTGGAAAAAACCCCGAACATTCATTCCAGGCGTTTGGTAGAAGAATAGTAAGAATCGTGAAAAAGAACGGCCAAAGGAACTGGTCAGAACAGTGGCTTCTATGGATTGCAGGTGGCCCCGAAACATTGATTCTCGTCTCAATACAAGAAAGTTACGATCGCTCCATGTACCCATGTTGCAGCATGCTCCAAGACTGGATGGAGGAAGGCAGCATTGAACATTCGCACGAAATATTGAGAATTGGAGGTGCTTAGTGAATGCATGCCGTAGGTGACTTCGAAGAGTTCAAAACACCTTTGTAGGGAAGAGGCGGTGGGAAGACTGTGTCCAGGTCGTGCTCACTTTTAATGTATACCCTCAGGCCTTTTCACAGATATACAAACCTCGTTTTTTTATTTATCGAAATACTTGGCAGAGGCCCAGTACACCTCCTACTGGGACAAGCTCAGAATCCCCAAATGATCAAGGAGATATAAGGAGCGTTCTACGCGCCTGCGGCCCGACATCGGTGTATCAAGTTAGGTTTGTAGAATGGTAGTTTTTTTTTATTAAGATTCATTTGCACCAACAGGGAAGACGATCTAGATCTTCCGCTATCTCGAAAATTCTATGAAGCCACTGGATGGATCTCCGGCAAAGAACATGTGACTCGGAACAAGCTGGTTATATCGAAAGTAAAATAATCCGCGGCATAAGTGGGTCTACGGAATAGATTAGAAGCAACCACATGTTCTACGCGCCGCTGTCAGTGAATGGTTCTTCATACTCATTTGTCCAGGATGGTGACATACCCTGGGTTACTCGGTGTTATTTTCCCCGAAGTACTGATGCAGGCTTTAGATCCACCATTCGGGCAAGCAGGGCATTCGGTCCATAGCTGACAGTGGACAATGGTCGAGGATGAAGCAGGCGCAGTTGAGGCAGAGGTTGAAGGCGAAGGCGTTGAGGAAGAGGTTGAAGGCGGAGGCGTTGAGGCAGAGGTTGAAGGCGGAGGCGTTGAGGAAGAGGTTGAAGGCGAAGGCGCTACAGTTGTTGTCGCTGGTTCCGTGGAATTAGGAGCGCCGCCACCAATAGTAGGAGAGCCAGAGACCGGTGATTGGGACCCAGAGGCGGTGTTGGTGGGGTTTGTTGAAATAGGTGTCGTGTTGTCGGCGGTAGGAGAGACACCGCCAGTAGGGATCACTGAAGCTGAGCCTGGAACTCCTGCAGAAGTTGCCGTCTTCACTGAGGCTGAAGGTCGCGTGAAATTTCCACATGATCCCGCGCATGAGAGGCCATAGTCCCACCAGGCGGTAACGAATGGACCTTGGGGAACTGTGATTGATACGGCACCTGAGTCTGTGGAACGCATCGCGCACGCGGCAACAGTAGTGGTGGTAGTGGTTGTGGTAGAGCCTGTGGCACTACATCCACTGAACGTTAAGAAGCACGTCGTACTACAGGTTTGGCTGGATATAGTGGTAGTGACTCCTGAAGCGGTACTGACTGTAGGGCATAGCACACTACAATCGCTGGCCGTTTGCAGGCTCGTGCACGATGAGAAGGTGGTCGTCGTCACTGCTGTCAAGTCACAACCAGAGACTGTTTTCGTGGAGGTCGTACAGGAACTGGCAGCCTGCCCAGTGCGACCCGGTGCTAAGGTGGTGAAGCATCCTACGTAGAGGTCCTCTGTAATAGAGGATTTCGTGCAAGATTGTGAAGACGTCGAGGTAGTAGTCCTCTGGGTTGAATCGGATGGTTTATTTGATTGATTCGAGTTAGTGTCGAGTGGTTTTTCCAGGTTCTTAATGTTTGTCAAGGCCGACTCAATCTTGTTGATATTTGTAAATCCTTGGTCTATTCCATTTGTGATTTCTGTCACGGCTTTGTTCAGATTATCCGTTGCGCAAGAAACAGCATTAAACAGGTCCGCGATTAAGTTTGTGCTGACAGTACACGGCTTTTGCGATCCTGGAGGTCCAGGTCCTATTGCAGCAAACAATTCCTGGGTCACCAGTCAGTTGAAGCTCAATGAGGTAAGGGCGGTCAACGATGCATACCTCAGCCAGTGGCTGCACCTTCTTGATTGCGTTGATAGCATCATCAGCCATATTTTTTCCAGGTTTGTCAATGAGTGACTGAATGAAGGGAACAACCACGACGAGTTGGCTCTGCAGGGCACTAGCACTGGAGCTAGCTTCTGTTCCGCTTGGATTTATGGTTCCGGTTATTGTTGCGGGGATTGGAGAAGTGACTTGCCCACCGGAGATGACAGCTACGAGATGAGTTGACGTGTCGGACGGTCCAGTTTTTACAACTGTGGATGTGAAAAGCGATGGACCGAAGTCAGCCGAACTTGAATTGTTGGCGGCCGTTGTGTGAGAGGGACCCGTTATAGGAACCGACCCACTTATTGGCCCAGTGGAAGTCCCTGCACCCGTAGAATCTGCTCCACTTGTGGAGGTACCACCTTCAGTGGAACCCGTCCCACCAGTTGGCCCTGTTAAAATCCCTCCACCCGTAGAAATCAACCCACCAGTGGAGATCATTTCCCCAGTGGAAATCGTCCCGCCAGTAGAAATCACCGCTCCAGTAGGATTTACTCCACCTGTGGGAAATGAAGCCCCAGTCGTCGTGGCACCAGAACTTGAGATTGAGCCAGATTGAAAAGTTGGTCCCGAGGGGCTTCCGGTTTTTGAGGTGGAATTGCCCAATAATGGCAAACTCGCGCGAGTGCCAGGTCCACTGCCGATAGTGCCAAGCCTAGAGCCTGTGGGATGTGTTACAAAGTTGGTACTGGAGGGTCCTGCTTGAGTTGTGGAATTGACAAAATTGTAAACCTCCCCAGGGACGTGTGTAGCCGTGGGCAGTGTCACAGGGCTGACTTTCATATCGGTGCCCACACTCAATGGTGAATAGCCTGGAGGGGGGGATGGAATACCTGCGGGTCCCCAGACAGATTTCGGACTGACGAGAATGGCATTGTAGCTGGAAGGGCAAGACGTGCAGGACCAGACGGGAACAGTAGTGGTGATTAGTGTTGAATTACTTGTTGCAGTGCACGTTGTTACGGTGTTGGCCGTCAGGTTGGGGAAAAAGAGAGTCTCCACGTCAAAGTTGCCTTGCTGGTACGAAACTGCGGTAGATTCCGCACCACTAAGCAAGGTAGTCCCCGAGTCACGACGTTTCAAAGGTGGCCGGCCTGCCTCCACCGGAAGTATTATGGGTGTTGCATCCATCGATATGTCTGGGAGGAAGTCTCGAGGTTTGTCCGTGTCCTGGGTACCCGTTAGCTCGATCCACAATTAAAAGGTGATGAATCTAATTATCTGGATAGCCATACCCTGTTCACGTCCCACTCAATGTTTTGGACGAATTCCCTGTCCACCTTCGAGAAAGTGATGATTTGCTGTATGTTCAGGTTACGCATGAGCATTGGCAATTCAGCGTAATAGAAAATTTCACCGTTGGTCGCCTGCCCACCATGGGCCGGATCCACATCTTGTGGATTCTGGGACGGAGGCGAGAAGATCGTTCGACAGTTGTTATTATTCATGTACACGTAAGCTCTGCCGTTGTTAGCACCGGCAGCTAGAGCCTTGGACATGCGGTTGATTGCCCTCCACCACCGACCGTCTTCTTCCAAATCATCGAAGCCCATGTACGTGAAATCCGAGTTTGGAAATACCGTGCTCGCCACCACTGCTTGACCCGCCAAATCTATTTCGATGAATTGATCGACATTGGCGGAATCGTCATCGGTGTTGGCCCCGCCTGTATAAAAAACAGTAGTGCGTCGTTGTTTTTCGATTCGCCTAACATAAAGATTGATGGCGTCTTTCAAATACCATATTTCGTCGCTGTCATAACCAGACTGGGTCCCATCTTTTGAAGACATATACTGCCAGCTGACCTCACCTCCTGTATAACACGAGACAACGATGTCAGAATACTGTTCACCCCCGAGATTATTGATGATTGGGAAGCTCAAGATACTTACCGAAATCACTCGGGCTTGTCGAGGTTCCATCCGTTCTGAGCTGGAGATGCCGAGTAGATTGATGAATATCTTTAAAATCACCGGGAAGGGTCGCTGCACCAGGGGAAGCTTTTGCGGCCGTGTACAGAGGGAGGGTGCACGCCGCAGCGTTGAAGAGAAGATTTTTCAAGGAGAAGAACATTTCATACTGCCTGAATAATGGAATAGCTATTTGCAAAAAGAAAGAATGGTGGTCGATGTTGCTCGCAGAGCTCGAAATATAGGAAAGAAGAAATGCTTAAGTTATGAAGAGAGTGTAGAGCTATGAAAGAAGAAGATAGCAGTCCTGAAATAAGTGAGAAGGAAATGCTTAGAGGGCTTAGACGTCGGTTGCCCCTGGAACGCCTAAGAATAACGGTTAAAACATGCGGAGTAGTGAAGAGAAATTGGATTGAGGTATAGAAAATGGTGTAACGTCGGACATTGCGGCGTACCAACATGCTTAATGATTACTTCGCCTTCTCCTTCTCTCGGGTTAAATTTTAGTGTGTCAACCGTCAACCGAGCATACCTGAAGCGGCCTAATTTTAGGTCGAGTCCCAACAGAACTACATACTATTAATTTTATCATGCCTCATAAGAAGGGATTAACAAAGGGAACTGCTAAAATGGAAGCCTTGCGAGTCAGTAAGTCAGGTCATCAGCAAATTCCTTCGGCAATTATTCTAGATCTGCAGCAACGGTCCTGAGCGAGATCTCGGGAAACTCTTTACTTTCTATAGGAAAATCTGTAGTTCTCATGCCGAACACAGTGCATGATATTCTATAGTCAAAGATGCAGAGAAGAAAGCTGAAGATAATAATCGAAAGCTTCTTGATCAACGCAATTTCGAAGACGTCTCGCGATCAGGTAGATCTTGCATTCGGACGACAGCGTTGTCTGTCTCAGCATCTGTCTAATTCGCCCAGAAAACGGAGTCTCGAGGCCATCGTCATAGATCAAATCCACGTTGTTCTCATCGATCGTGTTAGGACCATGCCTAGAGCAAGTCATAGAGGTACGTGTAAACGGGGTGGTAAACGGGTAAACGAGGTAAACGAGGATTCAAAGCTAAAGTGCGAGGTCTATCGAGGTGCGAAGGCTATCCCTTTAACCGCCACAAGGTCGGCCACCCCTATGATCTACAATGCTCGTAGGGGGACCCCACCAATGACTAAGCATACGAGCATTTATTTGGACTCGGCAAGTCGGCGACAGCGCGGTTTATTAAGCACCCGTACCCCATCTGGTCAAGCTGCTACCAAATTTGGCCTAGCTGTTGATCAAAGGGGGTGGCCGACCTTGTGGCGGTTAAAGGGATATGTACAGAAGGAAGGGGAGCGCTAGGCCCGATAGGGCCTAGGCCCGCTCCGAGAACGCGCGTCTCAGTAGAAGGCTGGGCACCCTCGTAACAGATCGTATCGCTTCGACGTTGCTCATGATCGACGACATCGTTGACTTCAGAGCGTCGATGAGAGGTAGAGAAGTTGCGGAGGCAGTCGGTATACAGTATTCTAGTGTCAGAAGAGAGAGAAGGAGAGTAAAGGATTTTGATGAACCTACAAACCAACTGAAACCTCTGAGCCATGTGATCTGAATAGCTTCAAAGCACGCAGCGACGGCGATAGCGATAATAGTAATTCTGATGGGGCTGAGGCGGTGGGTAGGGCCAAATCTGTATGTGAGAGGTGCAGGGTCCCCGCTTATGCTCGGTTGACACACTAAAAACTAAGCCGAAAGTAAAAGGCCGACGGATAGAAGTGGGTTCCTCGAGGGTTCCTAGCATGTTTCATCACGTCCTGTTCTTCTAACAGCTTCATCCAACGCTTCTTTACAGGGGCAGATTGTATGAGGGCTTGGAGTATCTAAGCCCCGCTTATGCAATTTCCAACCCGCTGCAGTAACCCTGTAACATTGAGTGTAATTACTTCAATTTATAAACGAGCGGACGGCGAAAGAGCGACCGTTTTCGTTCTAAGGTAAGTTCTAGATATATCAGGCTTAGCGTGTGCTTATACGGCACTTTGCTGTGTAGCTTGACATGCCGCTTTCACTCATGAGTTGTTATTTTCTCGTTGTTATTTTCTCGTTGTTCTTTTCTCGTTGTTCTTTTCTCGTTGTTCTTTTCTCGTTGTTTCTTCATCTTCCACAAATCCCCCAATGCATAAATACCGTCGCTGCTCCTCCCTTCTACTGTCTTCGACCCCCGATCGCCGATTGCCTCGCCTCTACAATACATCGGGCTGATTCCGGCCCTACAAGCGCTGCTCCTATTCGCCGAATTATGTTTCCATGTCTCAGCTCGAACGGAGGTCAATCCAATTTGGGCTATACTGCAAGCCTAGATGCACGCTTCTACGCTCTTTCCTACGCCGACAGCCGTTCAACTACCGGCTGTCCCAAGCAATCCTCCATGGCATTAGCCCAGGCGAAGCTCTTGGTAAATCCTTGAGCGGTAGATTGCAGGACAAAGAAACGGCGGTCACATTCACAGGTCCTGTTGCCTAGCAGGACGGCTCTCCCTGAACTCATGGCAGGATCTCGGTTGGAAGGAACGTTGGCCCCCGCACGATCAATGGCAGCTTGTCCGTGTCTGCCTCGGCTGCGGCAGGATCTTAGATTAGGATCGATCAAGTGTAAACAGCTGACGTGGAGCTTTTTGGAGCCGCAGTTTTGCCTACCAAGTTGTTTGGTGATATTCGTAGGGGCTTAGCGGCGAGAAAGACCATGGGTTTCCTTCCAAAAGCAGGTTAGGGCAAGCCTGACGTGATGACACCGGCTTGCGGCAGACTCGGTCTCGAAAGGAATTGATCACTCATAATTCGACGTTCATTGGACGTTCAATACCAACAGAGTGGGGATCGCTAGTCCGTGTCTCAGAGTAATACACCTGATGCGACTACTGCACTATATAATACCATCATTTCCCATCCTGTTTTCTCTCAGTCTCATTTCCTACACCCTTCCTTTGAGTCTAACCCATGGCCTTTATTAATAGGGACTCCGTTCATTCCTGGAACCCGCCAGATAAGGCGACTGTTCCTGCTGGAAAAGCTACGTCTACGGTTCCCACAAACAATTTCAGTCCGAATATTGACAACGATCTGACCGTCTTGCCCGTCGCGCTACCTTCAGGTCCAATTTTTGCTTGGTCACTAGTAATTAAAAATGACAAGCACTGAAAGTACATCTCTCGCTTTGTGATTTTCCTCATTATATTTACCTTTCCCAGATTTCTTCAACGATTTCATCGACATCAGCGATGCAATCGTAAATGAAGATGAGGACTTCTCACTCAAACGCTCGAATGATACATGGTAACAGTTCGTTTCTACCGCAGGCCTAGAAAACATATAAGGTTTTATTTCCCGTGCAAGATATTCGAGTACTGACCTAAATTGACTACTAGACCTTTTCAAGGGAAGACGGAAGCCTCGTCTTCTACGGCTACCCCTTCCTGCGTTACCGCCTCCTCCTCCTATTCCGCCAGACCTGATCCCTCTGTCCCTGTCCTCCCTTCTAACAGTCGCACCGAAAACGATATATCTACATTCATCACGCGTACAGTCCAGGTCAGTACCGAGCAGTTCGCTACACAGGACGCGGAAGAGAAACAAAGCATAGATATCGGCCACAAAGCCGACGACAACACAAGAGCAGAAGGATACCAGCGATAGTATTAAAAGTGTTTCACCGATCTAGCGCAAACGCCAGCGTATTGGCGAGAAGCTCCGTAAAGAGTGCCGCCCCCAACTGCCGGCTCAAAAGACACCGTTTTACATCGCCGCTACTTTCGCTCGAGGACGACACCGCTTACGTTCAGGCATCAGCTGCGCGCCCTACACCCTAACTCGTCGATCATCTCGGTTGACCACTGTTTACCGGAAGCAGAATTGGAAAGGAGAAATTACTGAGGAATGGCATATAAGAAAAGGCCGTGGAAGGCCCCGTAAGAAATACCTCATTCAATAGCAGCCTTCATAGATAGACAGTACTCGTCTCACGGAGCCAGCATTACTTCAGGATTGGAGGAAGAAGAGGGTATTGAGTTGAGCTTCAAGGCCATCAAGTTTTGGGCCAACGCCAGTCGCTTTCTTAGGGTAGCAGCAGTTTTCTTTGGGTACCCTTTTCGTTTGATACGACTCTAGATAGAAGCAAATACCCTGTAGTTGAGCAAAGAACTAGACTCGTCCAAGGATGATAAAATTACCCCAGTGTCTCCGCTTCCTGCGGGGGACTGCGCTTGTTTCATCGGGTCTATTACAAGGCACGTCTTCGTCAATCGAAATACTCACTGCCAAGGGGTGACATAGCGGGTATGAGCCCAGAAGATCAATGCCTAACGCCGGGTGCTTCTGTTCTGAACGAGTGAGCGTAAACGACGATGGAGATCTTGAATTTGAATCCGCTATCGGTGAGGTTGCAGTCAGTACACTCCTGCATGAACAGTCGTAGCCTAAGCAAAATCTATAGCAATGGAGAATTTACAAGTGCATACAGTCATGATTTGCACTAATGAAGACCAACCAGCTGGCCTTAAGAAAAGTCAGAGTAATCCTCTCTAATTACGATCATATTCGGGAATTGCACTGTAGGAGATGAGACGACATGCTTCAATTGATCTCTATGCACGTAGAGCTGCCTTTAACGCGACACATTCTCGCCTTGATCCATTTCGGGATGGACCTCACTGGTGCTTTATATAATGCACAGCGTTTTATTGCCAATATACAGCCTGTTCCTGTATTTTCCACAATTCAACACTAAAAATAAGGAATCGAATCAAGCCTTTTCAGCTATATCGGTCTCTGATCAAGTGAAGTCTCTGTTCAAAGTGAGAAATACATTTGCTTTTGAAGCGTGAACTCTTCCTTCTAACTTTCGTCGCCCCAGATCTAGTCCATATGATGACAGGAGTCGATTCAGGCTCCTCCTCGATCCATACAAACGTTGTCCAGCGACAATGGCTGCATCTCTAGAACTATCTCTTGAGATCCGTCTCCGGATCTACGAAGGACGTTTGGATAGAGACAAGTCAGCCTATAAGACCGCTTTGACGGTGAGTTCCATTCTACCATAGTGTACTTTACGTTTACAGCTCCTCGACGAGGTTATATCGACCATTCCGAATGTACGATGCCTTAAAAGTTTTTTGAGTGTCGACAATTTGTCGACAACTAGATACCCGTAAAAGGGCCGCTGGAAGTTTATAAGAACAACTTGAACCATTATCCCATGACGCGATACGCAAACGGATTTCGCGGTTACGGAAAAGCGTATATCCCTATTTCTAGGCCTTGGGTGCACCATGCTCTACCATTTGAGGGCTCTTTTCAATTGGACTGTTGGAGGGCATACTGTAGTAGATCTTGTCACCTTCGCAAAATTTTCGTCTCTTTGCTCACTTTGATATGTTCCTGGTTATGTTATTACCGAGAAAGTTAAGAGTCAGAACAAAGAATAAAATATCACTGTGTTCATCTCGCCAGCCAAATTCATTATAAAGGATGACTAGAATTATATTCTTGGGAACTCGAACAGATACCCAGAATTTCATACGGATGTCCTGTTCTTTTCTTTTTCTACCTCTTCTACAATGATCGCCCTTACGCTGTCCAAACCGCCGCTTTTTTGTATACATCTGAGTCTCCTCGGAAGATCCTCCATTCCAACAAATTGAGAGGGCAGGATATCGTTGAATTGAAATTCTTTCTCCTCTACAAGTGCCAGCTTCACGGCATGACTGAATTTGGCCGGGTGTGCTGTTGACAGGGCCACAATATGTATGCCCGTCGCCGCCTTTGCTGATCGTAAAGCCGCAGTCATTCCAATAGCAGAATGCGGATCCAAGATGTAGCCTTTCGAGCCCGGAGTGTTGGACCATCCGTAGATATCGTGAATAGTGGCTACCGTTTCAGCATCCGAAACCCGCTCTGATGTAAAATCCGCATTTGCCGCATCCAGCACTTTTCTCTCCACGCCAAACTCTCCTTTTGTCCTTAAGTCTATCTGCCACTCCTTAACCTTCATACCCGCCGCTTGTCTGGCTTCCCGTATATCTCCCTTAGTAGAGCCGTAGACATCGTACGCGATGAACCACAAAAGCCGCTCGAAATTACTACTTACCAGAATGTCCATCGCTGGGGACAACGTCTCCTTCACGCCCTCAGCCTCGGGTTTGAACCCTCTCCTACTTGAATCCCCTCTGCAGCAGTGCTTCTTGTAAACTCCAGTCTGCCAGAAGCGGTGAAGGATATCGTTCTCGTTTGTGGCAATGATAGATTTCGATATAGGGAGACCCATTCGCTTCGCAAAGTATCCAGCCAAAACATTCCCGAAGTTTCCTGTGGGGGTGATAAACCGGATATGATCGGTCGAGGGAATGAATGTACCGGAACGAATTAGCGAAAAGTAGGATGCGAAGTAATATGTTATTTGGGCCAGAATTCTCGCCCAATTGATCGAATTCACTGCAGCGAGTCTTTGGGTTTGATTTATCATGGGGTCGGCGAAGAGCGCTTTTACGAGATCCTGTTATATCTCCTTAGTGAATTGTATTATGATGGATAGAGAAGAGCGGCGTACCTGACAATCGTCAAACGTCCCGTCGACGCTTAAACAGTGTACTACAGACGGTATTCTTAGCTAAGCTCAATGTTGGGATTCACGAAGCGGCTACGAGTGCAACCAAAGGTATAGCTTAATGTCAGGACACCGAAGACACACCATTCTCATCTGTGACCGTAGTCATCTGCGCCTCCTGTAGCGAGCTTACTTTCCCAGTCGGATACATAATGAACATCGAGACGTCTTTCTTGCTTCGCAAACCGTATATCGCAGCTGATCCAGTATCTCCACTTGTGGCTCCGATAACCGTTAAGTGCTCACGATCTCCCCTCGTCTTACCTACATTCCTTCTAACAAGAAAGAACTCGAACATGTTCCCTAAGAACTGCAACGCCACATCCTTGAACGCAAAAGTCGGCCCATGAAATAGCTCTAGCAAATGAATTTTTCTATCGCTATCCAGCGTTATCGTAGGTGTAACGCTCGGTACCCTGAAATTCGAATACGATTTATGTACAATGTTCTTGAGGGCGGCTGACGGGACTTCGGCTGTCGAAATGTATAAGCTGAAGATTTGAAAGGCGAGCTCTTCAAATGATAGATTAAGCCAGTCATTCTGCCAATTCAGTGGTAAAGAGGGAATAGCCTCTGGTATAAATAATCCGTTGTCGCGCGCAAGGCCTTTAAGAAGAACTTCCTCGAAGGAGAGCTATGCAATTTTAGCATTTGCAAAGTAACTAGAAGTTTGACGTACACCATAGGAACCTCCACGCGTGCTAAGATACTTTTGTGACGCAGTATGTGAAGCCATTGGAGTTGTAGGCTGAAAGATGTATCATTTAGCCCACAATTTAACATAGCGGCCTACTATGTGCGATTGCCGCCCTCCGCGCTTGCGCAATCGGCTACATAAACGCGCTGAGAGGTCCCCAGAACCAGTACCCCATGTTCAAGCAAAGCAACAATTGAACCCAAATCTCCTCAGATTCGCAACCCAGCATGGCCATTCGCAAAGTAACTCGAAGGGCCCATGCACAGCGACCAGTGAAATGTAAGTATCCCGGCTGTGGAAAGAGCCTATCCTCCAAGAGGACTGCGACGGCACATTACAAGATGATACATTTAGGTGAGCGCAGCCCAAGTCAACAGCCAGTGTATTGTGAGCACCTAGGATGTGGCAAAATTCTATCCTCCAGATGGAACGCGGAAGCCCATTACGAGGCAGTGCATTTGGGGCGACCACAACGCGCTTATGGTCGACAGCCAATGCAATGCAAGCACCCGGGGTGTGGCAAAATCCTGCTCTCCAGATCGATGACGAAACACTACAATACAGTGCATTTAGGTCGACAGACATTAAGTCAACAGCCAGAGCAATGCAAACACCCAGGATGTGTCAAAATTTTGGGTAACATTTATAGTATGAGGCAGCACTATCAATCCCAACACTCCGATCAACCGTCTCGAACGCAATGCAAATATCCAGGATGTGGTAAGATGCTCTCAAGTAAAGCTTCTATGAGAGACCACTTTCAAGGGAAGCACCTGGGCCAGCCTAGAAGACCTCCACAAATACCTACGCAATGCGACTACCCAGGATGTGGAAGAAGATTCGGTAACAGGCATAATCAGCGCTCGCACTATCAAAGAGTACACCTGAAAGTCACAACCGCCTCTCTCGAGAGGGTTCCATGCACGCACCTTGGGTGTAACAAGTCGTTCTCCAAAAAATCAGGGTTGACCAGTCATTACCAGGAATTCCATGTTGGGAGAAGCAAATTGCGCTGTGAATACTGTGAATGGGAGTCTCATAGTAAGGCCTCTCTTCTTGTTCACATTTTCAGGGCCCATGATCAGCCTCAGCTTCTTCTAGTTCCGCCGAAGCCAGGCACGGATATCTCGAAATCGAACCTTTTCCCCCAAAAACAAAGAGGAGAGTTACATGAGGCCGTACAAACGGTAGCGATCTTGAGCCGGGCTTCGGAGTTTCAAGCTGGTCAAGACCCCTCACTTACCCTGCCATGTGTGGATCCTCAATTTCGAAGTTCCATGGGGATCTCCGCCCTTACTGTCAGAGAGAGAAACGACCTGGCATGTAAGAGACTTGTCTTCTCCAACGCGTGGAAGTCACATTAACGTGTTCTAGTCCAGTGCACTAAGTATTGGCAGGACATGTCAATGCTCAATGCCCCATGCATTGGACCACTGTCAGTGAAAAGGGAATTTGGAGCAGTATTTCCCTCACTTTTTGACGAAAAGTGTCCTTTCGGCATGACGCTGAGCCTCGACACTGCGCTACTTGTGCCCCATTTGCGCACTAAATTGCCAAACAGCCTCTTTTACTGCTTCAAACTCTCACCCAGGTGTCTACATTGTGACGTGATGAAAGCTAGCATGGCATCGGGACGATCCGGCATTTTCGTTTTCTCTACCATTCAGACGGACAAACGCTTCTGTCGAGCCAAAGATTGTCAGCGCTCATCGTGGCGAGATCTTGGAATATACTGCGATATGCACTACATGATGATTCCACATTTCATTAATTCTAGCTTCTGGACGCCCAAATGGACCTCCCAAAATGTCGAAGAGTTTGATAGGAAACCTGGATGGCTTAAGGCTTCAGCATGAAATGGCTCATCGAAACTTTATGTGTCAAAACTCTGATTTGGCGGAGATTCTGTTGGCTATTACAGATCCAAATCCGAATGCGCCTAGTTTATACGCATTGGATACAGAGTTCTATCAGCCTCGGATGGGGGGAGCGCTTAAGGTTACAGAAGTGGCGTTTGTTAACATTAAAACCGGTCAGATCGCTGTTAACGTTTCCTTTGACGACGATCACAGGGCAATGAATGCGTCCAGAAAGCTTGGGCCATGGGGACTGGGTAAAAAATCATCGACGGCCAAGCATGTTCACCAAGTCCGCAATGCAAATGAGATGGTAGAACAACTTGAAGACTGCCAATTCGGGCCGAATGACAAAATTGTCGAGTACAGCATGCATTCCCATTCTCTACTTGATATGAAGAACGTACATCTACTTCTTGAGCAATGTGGCTACGAGAGCCAGGGCCTTCTTTCAACAAGCAAGGGTTACGCTTTGATCAAACCGATTCAGAAGCTTCTTGGACAAGCAATAAAATTAAAGAGCTGGAGTCAGCCAGTTCTCTTTCGGATCCTCTTTCCACAGGATCCACTTGTTGACCAAAATCACTCCGCGGTAGTCGATGCAATCAATACAGCTAGCGCAGATTCTTCGGCTGTCAGCCGAACTTTTCAAGTCACCTGCAGAACGCCAACTGCCAGAAGGCTTGCTTCGGGGTTTCGAGAAGCTGGTATGGCTAGACAAAAATAGCGTGCCGAGTAACACTTTGGATCAATACTTCGAAGCAGTTGGACAAGTAGATAGCCAAAAATACGTTGGATTATTCGAGGAGGAGGTACGTCAGGAAGAGACCGATGATGAGGCAGATAAGTCTAGTGAGGCCAGTGGAGCATATGGGATCGTCGAGTCTCAGATCGCCCAACAAATCTCCGTTTCTGACCCCCCTGGAGCGCACGTTCATGGTATGGACGGAGTCCCGGGAGAGCCAGTTGGTGACATCGTGCGGCATGCTGAATGGCACAACACACGCTGCAAGTCAAAACGCAAAGTAGAACGATCCAGCGTTTCCCCAGCTTATTTCAACAAGACGTAGGACTACCAGGAATATAGGCCGTTCATCACAGGACTACTAATTGGGTTGAAGGGCAGTGGCCTCTAAGAAACTAGAGATACTGCGGAGGTTACAGGTTTTTTTAGAGGTCCACGATTGGTGGAGTTGGACTAACGTAAGAGACGAGGAATATGGTGGTTCTAGAGGATGCAGTACCGAAACGACAAAGCAACCTGACGGAAGGTCGGACTTTAAAACGCTATGCTTGTGAAGGATGACCCAAAACAGCCAATACATTCAGTGTAAGGGCAGTCTCACTTTAAACGGCCTCCTTAAACCTCGAATAGCTCGACAAAGTATTATCACAATGCAATCTCCTTGCCTTCTCCATCGCAGCATCCACTTACCAAACCACCCCCTCCTCTCTCTTAGGTATGGTAGTTCGAGATCTCGCAAAGGCGGCAAGAGGCAATGCCATGGGATGTTTCCCGCCAGTCAGGTCGAAAATGCTCTTGAATGGTATAGCATGGCACCCACACAGGATACCATGCTCCGTTCCGCTCTCCAAATCGAGCCACTTCGAAAACTTGCCTGCCCATATCTATGTAAATATATCAAATCTAGTGTCGAGTCATCGTTGTCTTTCTTCCGCAACTTCGCTGGCCTTGAGCAGCCTCTCAGTATTGAATTGCGCATTCATCAGCTTCCACATCCGTATGTAGTCGCCTCCGCGAAGCAAGAACTTTATCGAAAACAATCCAGAAACACGTTCCTCAAGCTTTCGGCAATCTGGCATTCGTTTTGACGAAGCTGAATGCTCGTTGTCTTCGGTATGAGCTGCAGTGGTTCCATGATTGCCTCCAAACGAGATGTCAAGTCCTCCCGTATCCCTTCGAGCATAGCCGAATGCGTGCCGAAGCCTCCGCGCAATGTGATGCCGGGCACCGACAGCCTGACCTCCGTCAAAGAGTCGCTTGCAATTCTTTCGCATGCGTATCGTGCATGCAGAAATCGGCCCTTAGCGTTGATCACCAACAGGAGTGGCCCAATCCCCCACCAAAATCCCCACCAAAAGTAATGTATTTGCTGTGGGCAGTCATCAGACAGTCCTAGTAATTTATACCTTTGGAAAATTGTCTTGATGAGGTAGCAATTGAAGCTCTAGAGAAATCTGCCTGTGTAATCCCGCTTCTTTACGCCTGTACGGCCCCCTACCTCGCTAGTAATAGCCTCTATAGCTCCGGCCTCGGCAGCGATCATCTAGCGAAAAGGGTCTTGAAAGTAGCGTTCGAACCAGTCGAAAACAGTAGTCTTCTAGCCGTCCCCTCGTTAAATATTATAAACTTGAACACATATGGGGTTGCACGCCTTTGATATCCTGCAGTAGAGTGTAATTCAATGAGAGTGTACATAGAACTAGTTCACGTAGTAACTAAGGTAGAATACTATCTCAGTTCTATTCAGCAATGTTAAAGTAGAAAGGTTTAATGATGTTGGCGCAGTGATAATCACGTGCGTCGCTTGCTCTAAATCACTAAATGATTATAATATTTCATGTCATTAAACCTTCTGGTTTTGCTTTTAAAAGCTGCAAAAATGATTTAAACGAGATCAAAGCTGGATTTAAACCGCTGATTCATGTAACGGAGCTAATATCTTCGAAGCTAAGGTAGGTAGGTTTCCGAAGCTAGCTTAGGGGAGCGATAATGAGGCTGAGAGAAGCAGGAGGGGGCTGAGGTAGAGTGAGAGGTAGGATGAGAGGTAGGGGGAGAGGTAGGGGGAGAGGTATCCGGTCAATTGCTTTTTGGAGAATGGGTAGGTTAGGATTTAGGCGGGGTTAAGATTATCAAGTGATAAGCATGATGACGGTGACGGCGATGATGACGATGATGAAAGTAAAGATAAGTGATTAGATAAGTAGAGATGATTTGGTAGGTGTGTTGTTGGCTGTAGAAAGGTCGAACGAAGCTCGATAGTGATGTAGAATGAGCGATGAGAAAGTTGGTTTTAATCTATATTGGGTGCAGTTTACTAACCCAAGATGGTTAGCTCCCCGTTTACGGAATATGGTTTGTGCGCTCCGCGGTGTGCGCTGGGTTTGTGCGCCCCCAAGTCCTTCCGGCCTCTACCACCTTCAAGTTCCTTAGCACAAGCTGACCTTAATCATGTCACCGTCGCATGCTGAGCTCCTTTCGTTCTGCTCAAATGGCAACCTTAAGGAACTCCAAGGTTTCCTTGGAGAAACCATTTACTCGCTGCCTAGAGAGGAACAGATCCAATATTGTAATCACGCGGGCGAGCCATGCCGAGACGTCCCTTGCCCGTCCAAAGTTACCAACCTCGCAGACACCGCAACACAAGCTGAACAGATCACCGTTTTCGTATACCTTTGGGATACCTTTCTGCAACATCGCGGGGTAAGGATCCCCTGGAAGTCGTTACATGCGGCCGCACGCATCGGCTCCATCCCACTGGCAGAAGCTTTTTGCGCAAGAGAGCCAGACTGTTTCAATACGATTGCACCGAAAAGCCCCCACGGCGGCCAGCCTGGCGTCTCGCAGATTGGGATTGCAATGCGCAATGACAATTTCGACTACGTCAACTACATGCTCGCTCATGGTGCTGACATCAACAGCGGATTCC
>JAABUS010000299.1_pt1 | contig 126396 bp, 118 predicted proteins | sample 5560161 | NCBI WGS metagenome assembly JAABUS01 (sample SAMN10711885, study PRJNA513376) | rock metagenome | isolation source: Antarctica rocks | place: Antarctica: Victoria Land, Trio Nunatak nord | collected 2016-01-04 | reverse complement strand
CTGCATCAAACCTGCGTATTTTCCGGGGATTTTTGAAGCGTTGAAGTCGCCTCGATCGACTCTACGATTCATGTCATAGAAAGTACCGGGCTCGAGAACGTCTAGTAGGAATTCGACCTATATGACGAATTGATCGAGAGGCATATGACGAATCGACGTGCCAAGGCGATCGTCGCCGAAAAGGGTTGAAAGCGTCATATGCTCATCTGACGGTCGGGAATAAGAGATAGTGTGGTTAGATTCTAGGCACGATCTCAACACTTTGATTTCAAAAGTCTCTTGCTTGATTTGATGACTTTGTCAAAAGAATAGATTTCTCAATGATTTTCTGTAGCACTCTGATAATCTTGCACACTCTGTCATTCATCATAGTCTTGTCGTCTAGAGAGTGTTTCAAAGATAAATGTATTTGCAAATAAGCACTCAATGCTTCTGTATTCATTTTCTTTCAAAGTCATCAAGTCGAGAGTTGCACTGAGATTGTTTGTAGACATAGCTCTGTGATGATCAAAAGATGATTCAATCTCTGATGCAGATTGATTCGTATCTTGCACTTGCATGTCATGAACTGTATTTTCTCGCTGCTAAAGACTAAATCAATCGTCGTAAATTGATTGTGAGCTTCGCGAGTAATAGTGTCTGATTTCAGTAATAATTTCAGTCTTGCGTTTGTAATAATGTTTAGTAGAGTATCAATCATCGTATGACGAGTGAAGCATCTTTATTCTTCTCAGTGAGAATGATGTAGATTGAAATCTTTTATGATCAGTTGTTTGCAATCATTCTTGAGTAGTTCGTTCAAACGAGAAATGATTAAAGATTTCTCTGTGAATGTAGTAAACAGTGAGCATGAGTTGTAAATGTTTAGAAGTCTTAACGTCTGCGTTTTGTCATCTGTGTTGCAAGTTAATATTCTGATTGAGCAAATGTCTGACTCAGCTGTTTTTACTATTCATTGATTGAGTCTTAAACATTTGTTAACGTATATGCATGTTCTTGATTGAGATGACGAGTTTTTCACTAGGTGAAAGAAGTTGTGTGCTGAGCTAAATGATTGCAAGTCGTTGTTGTTGTGATCTTGCTTCTGTATAGCTACTATGTCGAATTCGCAAACTTCTCTGTTAATTAGAAATGATTCTTGAATTCTTAATGATTTTCTGATGTTGTACTGTAGAATTTGTAGAAAAGACTGTTTCATCATAAAGTTATTTGTAGCTGTTGTTGACTCTGCAATGAGAAGACTCTTTGTATGCTTTCAATCATCGACGATCTTTCTCACTTTCTGATTGAACGTTTCTGAATCTGCTCAGATGTCGTCTCATCTGAGTCACTACTCATGCAAGAGAAAAGATTGATTTATCTCTTCTTGACTTCTACTATCTGTCAAGCTGATTCATCAGCGATTCAACTGCGTGTTTTCAGCATGACTGTTGCTGAGCTCAAGAGATTCATTGAATCGAAAGAATTCATTGAATCTGAAGAGTTCATTGAATCTAAAGAGTTCAGAAACAGCAAGAAGAGTGTGCATTTGTATTTAAACGTCTCAGAGTATCTGAACGATTTATTTCTATAGATTTCGAACGCTTGTTTCATCTGCTGTCGTCACTTGAGACAGATGCGTCTTCAGAGTTCGTGATTTTCGTTGCAGTTGATGCAACGTCTTCTATTCGAAGACATCACACACTTCTCTATGTGATGCTTGTCTGCGTATTTTTCGCAGCGCTGATTCTTTCTGCAGATCTTAATCATGTGATCAAATTCATGACATTTGAAGCACTGTGTGATGCAACAGTTCTTTTTAAATAGCTTGCATGCACATTCTTGATACGAGTTCAGCATGCTCACGTTCATTAGTCGATTCATCATCGCTTCGATTGCAATCTTTACGATGAGCGACGAATGAGTCTTTTCGCTATCTGCTATCTTCTTGAGTCAGACTATTCTTAGAACTTTCAGATTTTCATGAAGTCTCGCGTTATCTTTTATCAGTCTTTCAATGATCTTTTCTTGATTGCTCATGTTTATTGTAGTGCGTACTTCATGTGTCAGCACTGCGAAGATTCGACGTGCTACGCGTGTCGAACTCGCGATTTCTTTTGCTCACGTCTGAGTCTTTTTCAGATTTGCTTGAGCATCTGAGCTAACTGCGTGAAGAAAAATGTCATCGCTGCTCAGCTTGCGAAATGACACGATTAGATTTCTTTGACCTGTCGACACGTCTGCGATTTTCTGTAGAATCTGTTCAATCGACTTCTTCTGTATCTCTTTTATTTCTCTTCTGTTCATTATCTTAATCATGACTTCTCGTCTCTTGCAAAGCAACGACGAGTCGTCTCTGAAACGTTGCTTTCTCGTCGCTATTTCTTCTCTTGTCACGTTCGTTCATGACGTGATTTTCGTTAAAAGACGCATGTTTTTCTGTGTATGCAACTGCTTGTTAAGCAGTTGAACTGATGTCTTCAGTTTCTGTACATTCTTCGCGATGAACGCGTTCTGATTTGCGTAATGTTTTTCTTCTGAGTTGAGTTGAAGACGTCGAATCAGCTTCAATGCTATCTCTTTTCATGAATGATCTTTGCTCTTCTCTTTCTCTAACGTTGATATCTTTATTAGTAGATCAATAATGTTAGCAACATTCTCTTCATCGTCACGTGAGTGTTTCAATCTTGCATCTCTGTTTTCTTGTGATGAATCAACGTCGCTTGCAATCATTCTTGAATCAGCATTGCTGCAATTCGTGCAATTCATCGTCGTTCAATCATCTTTTAGATTCACTCTGTCTTGTTTGTAGTGCTCTTTTTCAAAATTTGTGATGCATGCGTTGTGATTGTTTATATATTTTGTATTATTAGAGAAATAATTATTACATATTTGAATATGAAAAGAACAAAGATCAATTAAATGCATGAAAGCAAAGTTTAATACAACGCATGAACATGAATGATGATCATTATTTCTTTCATTGAGTCAATATCATTTATGTTAAACTGATCATATCAAGTTGAGTATTTGAGTTCAAATTGAGTATTCAACTCAAAAAATGTTGAGTCAAGTTGAGAAGTTGAACTTAAAAACTCAAGTTGAATTAAGAAACTTAACTCAACAACTCAACTCAACAACTTAATTTGACTCAACAAGATATTAAATAAATGTAAATAGTTTAATTGAACAGTCTTCATCATAAAGACTTCATGATTTTTATCATGACTTTTTATTGAACACTCTTCATGATAATGCAAAAAGATAATGCATTATGAATTTATAAAATTATGAATTATGATTAGAACTTAGAAAGTAAGATAAGCGCTGTTCATTAGTTGAACAGCTTTATTATTTTCTTTTCACTTTCATTATTCTCTTTCTTCTCATTACTGATTATTTTATATTCATCATGTTGTAATTTCTTTTCATTCTTCTTTGCTTCATAATACATTTTTGCATCATTATTTTTTACTATGATGAAATCATTCAAATTAGAATTTATTGCAGGTATTAAATTCTGAATTTCTCGTTCTTTGACAGTTGAGAAAGTAATGAATTCTGTTGTAAAATTTTGAAAAGCTATCATAAAATTAGTATCATCAGTCTGTTTTAACTTCTTCAAATCATCATGATGAAGAATTCTTTATTAAATTAAGTGAATTATAAAGATCATAAATTTTAATATTTCTTCACTTATGTTCAGCTCATTTGTTATCTTCTAAAATTGATATTAGTTTCTACAACTGAGAAATAATGCATATAAATAATGCATATCTTCATTACTTTCAAAGCAATTTTCTCTGCAATAGTATTTGCATTTTGTATTACAGTAGTATTTGCATTTTATGTTGCAGCAATTATATCAAAAAGCTTTATCATTTCAACAATAATTTCAACATTTGCTTTATGTTTGATTTTTGATTCAAAGCATTCAACTATAAACAGATCAGCACTTTATTTAGTATTGCATTACTGAGATGCATTATCATGAATATCTTTGTTCTTTCACTCTTGTTTTATCTCATCTCTTACATTGTCTTTCATTGCTGCTTTGTCAATCTTATTCACTTCTTTTCAAATATTAAATTGTCTTAATTTGTGTAATCATTTAAATATAATTATACGATCATTGTTTTGTCACTTGTAATGTTTTTTAATCTTATTAAATCAATTTTTATCATGATTTCAACTTGTGATAGACTTTGAATTTACAAATAGAGTGAACATTATTTTTTAAAGTTAACATTGTTCTCTTGATAATGCATTTAAGTAATGCAACAGTATTAATGAAATTTAAGTAGTTCAATAGAATATGAACTTGTAAAAATTTGAAAAAGTAAGAGATATAACATTAAGTGAAATGAATTAATTTTCATAAAGAATTATTTCTGAACTGTTGAATAAAGTAAAAAGTATCTGTTAAAGTCAGCATTATTCTCTTAATAATGCATTTAAGTAATGCAATAATATCAATGAAATTTGAATGATTTAAAAAAATATGAACAGATAAAGAATTTTGAAAAGTAAGAAATAAACTGATAGTTTATCAAGTGAGATGAATTAATTTTCACAAAGAAATATTTTTGAACTGTTAAACAGAGTGAAAAGTATCTGTTAAAGTCAGCATTGTTCTTTTGATGATGCATTTGAGTAATGCAATAATATTGATGAAATTTGAGTAGTTCAATAAAATATGAACAGATAGAGAATTTTGAAAAGTAAGAAAAAAACTCATCAAGTGAGATGAATTTAAGTGCAACAAGAAAAATTTAATTATTATTCTTAATTATTATTTCTTAACACTTATTCAATATTTTCTTCAATTTCTTTTCTGATTTTTCAATCATTTCTTCTATTATATTTTCTTGAATTGTTTTAATAATTAATGCTTTAATAAATAATATTTTTAAAGATAATACTTTCAAAAATCAAGTTTACATAAATTAAATCAATCATTCTTGATAAACAATGACATGCAGCAAGCATGTTATTAATAATGCATACTGATAATGCAATATGACTTATTTATTGCTGACAAGTTCATTTTTAGCATGTGCATCAGCACGTAAGACGTTTAAGAGTTTGATGCATTCAATTGATTATTATGCTATCAAAGAAACTTCAGTCTTTAAATTTATTACTACTGTTGAAAAGTGCAATGACAGACTTGTTTCTAACAGTTTATTGTGATAGCTTTGAATTCAGTCTGAATTCAGTCAGACTTGTTTCTAGCAGCTCTCTTTAGACTAGCATCAGAAATAAAGTTGTGTGTCACGACTTTATCATATGTGACAGTATATAAATAAAGCAGTCTGTGACTTCTCTTTACAATTCAGATAGATTTCATCAAATGTGATACTGTTCACTTTATTCTTTCAATAAATTATGAGTTTAATTAGCAAGAAGCTTTCAACGTAATTAAATTGAAACACTTTAAGCATTTAATGCTTAACAACTCAATATGAAATCTATTCAAATGAGTAATTAGTGATCACTTACTACACATCTCACAAGAAGATAAATAAATACACTGACTTAAAGAAGTTCAGTGAAATTTGACAGCTTACTACGCATCTCACAAGAAGATAAATAAGAATTCACATCAAGTCAACAGTTTATTACAAGTTTTCAAGAGAGCAAATAAATAAACACATTCAATTGCGTTGAAGAATGCATAAACTTTCATTATCACTGACGAGATTAAATTCTTTTCACTTCACTTATCAATTTATTTAATATCTTTATTTTTTTCTTTGATTTTAACAATAAACTGAGTTTACATTGCACATCATGAACTTTAATGACTTCTTCATCAAACAATGATCTGTTCTCATTCTCACTTGCAAGAACTGCGATCAATGATTTTCTCTTATAAAAAGATGATTCATTGAGAAAGACTTATGATTCATTATTGAAGATAAGTTTGATTCAAACATACTTGACAACATCATCAGCATTATTAGCGAAATTCAATCTTTCAACTTTGAAAGTCAAAAGATTGATGCAAAAGCTCATTACTGACTGATTATCTGCATCATCATTGATGATCAAGAACACATTGCAAACAAAATATCAGCAAAAAAGATTTGAGATGCTCTGAGTTATAAATACAAAGAAAAGTTACAAATCACTGAAAGATAATATTTGATAAACTTCATTGATTATAAAATGTTGATGAATATCTTTATTAAAAAGATATGAACATATTTCATCAAGTTAATTCAAAAGATCGTTGCAACACAGAAAGATATGAGTAATTTATTCAAGTCAAAACGTCATTTTCAAGTCTTACTTCAATTGCTGTCAGATGAATATACAGTCATTCAAGATGTCATTGATGCGCAGAATAAATCAGACATTAAGAAGAAACTTCAAAAGTTATAAAAGAAGAAAGCATAATTGAAGATAATAAAGATTGTATTATGAGTCAAGCGAAAGAATGAACGCAAGTACATTGATCATGAGCAAAACAAATGCAAAATCAGTCATTATTGCAAAAGTCTTTCAAACTTCAACAATGATCAATTGCATCATTGTCAGTTGCAATGATTTTTAAAATGTTTTCTCTGTGAAGATGAACATCATTTAGTCAATTGCTCTCATCTGTCTGCAGTTCAAAAGCTTGTGAAAAAATGCAAAAACAAAAACAAAATAAAGCATAAAAGTATTAATGATTTTCAAACTTTCATTGAGCTTTTGAAGAATAAACACAAGAAATACAGAGTTTACAACATGAAAAGTGATGATTTTGAAATCTCTGATAATAATGAGAAAGATGAGAATGAGAAGAGTGAGAATATTGCAACTTTGTCAAAGAATATTGTCAATAAAATTTCTGAATTCAATTGAATTGCAGATTCTGATGTTTTCTCATATATGATTAATCAACTTTAACTTTTTAATGATTCTTTAATTTACATTAAAAGATGCATCATCAAAGTTGAAGAAGAAAAATTGTATATCAATCATTGTGACACAGCAGTCATGCAAGATCATCATGAAAACTCAGTTAAGCTGTCTTCTGTTTTTCGTGTTTTTAAGCTTGAGATGAATCTTCTTTTTGAAAGAAGAATGTATGAGAAAGATCTGCAAGAAAGTTTTGATGATAAAGATTTGTACATGCACAACAAGTGAAAGAAGCAAATGATTGAGACTTTAGAATGCAAAGACATTTACATAGTAAAAAGAATTGCAAATGATTTTAATGAATTTGCATTACTATCAGTTATTCAGTGTGATATCTTATCAGCATTTTCAGCGATGCACAATTCAATGAATCTTGATGATTTAATGAATTTAAATCACTTCACATTTTACATTGATATGATTCATCATGAGAATGAGATCAAAGTTGATCACGATCAACTTAATTTTGCAAATAACAAAAGCTTTAAGTTGTACAAGCTGTGACATCATCATTTCACTCATTTCAAATCAGCAAAGCTTCGTCAACTTCATAAGATCATCACTTTGAAAAAATCTATTCTCATTAACAACAGTCATGAGAATGTGTGTGAAATATGTGCGCTCATCAAGTTCATTAACAAACGAGAATATAATGTCAGCAATTAAAAGATAAGTATCTTGACTTTCATTTTCATAAACATCTGTGAATCACTATCATCATTTCTTGATAGTGAGTTGTACTTTTTAAAGATAGTTAATAATCACTTCAGAAAAACTTGATGCATTTCTTTGAAGCAACGATTCAATGCATCAAATGCTTTGTGAAAATGAAAACTCAGTGTAAAGCTTCACAGCAATGTCAAACTTCTTTCAATACACAATGACAACGTCATGAAACTTAAAGTTATTTTAAATGATTGATGCTCATCAGTTGACATTGTTTCTTAATACATTGTTTTACATATGTTGATTCAAAATGAAGTAGTTGAAAGAGTTATATGCATCACAAAAAACTTGATGCAAGTCATGATCAAAAATGTTGAACTTTTCATTGAGTTTTGAACAAAAGTTGCAAAGACAGATGTTTATTTATAAAATTAAATCATCATAAGATTCTTAATCAACGAAGCTTTTATGATTTCAAAGAAAATATTCATTGAGATCAAGCTTTTAATTGATCATGTATGAGTATAAGAATGCAAATGTTATTCATACATTGATCTTAAATCATTGTTAGTTGAAGACAGATGAGACAAATTCATGAACAGAAACAAATTCAACGTCTTCATGAAATATGTGAAAAATATTAATAAGCAATATCATTTCTGAATCTCAGATCTTGATCAAATCATCAAGAGTCATGCTGTCAAGTTTGCTGAAGATGAAAAGAGTGAAAACATAAATTTGCAACTTCATAAGCAAACATTCAACATTCTTTCAGAGCGAAGATTTGTAAGAAAATCATCAAAGAATAACATTTCAACTAATGTTTCAAAATTTGATGCTTTTATGATTGATGTTTTATTTGAATCAACTGATGCATTGAAGACTATCATGATTAATTTGATTAATGTTTCATATGAATTAACTGATGCATTGAAGATTATTACAATCAACTTGAATGCACTTAATTCTAAGATCACGTCACATACATTAAATGAGCATAAAGCTCATGCAAATGTTCAAATCACTTAAAAAGTCTTTGCATCAAGCATGTTTAAGTCAGCAGCTCAAACATTTTTGCATGTAATTATCTTAAAGAGAAAAAAAGACAGCGAAGATTAACAATTGAAAGAATGCGCATTTAAAATCTTGCAAGCTATAATGATTTAATTCATCACAGAGAAAGTTAATGATAATGAGAGCAATTCTGACACAAGCATGTCATAAACATTATTCAACGTCAATGAATCTGACTCTTTTAAAGCAATAAGAATTCTCACATTAAACATTTACAAAGACGCAATGCAGAACTCAGTTTGAAAGAAACTTTGAAAAGAAGCGATCAACGCAGAATTTGTGATGCTAGTCATCAATGAAATTTGACAAGAAGAAGTGTCGCTCAAAAAGATCAACATCATGACAAGCAAATGAATCTTTAAGTTAAAAATGTACATCAATGACTTTCTTAACAAATTAAAGACAAGACTGATAGTCAGAGATTTTTTTCAAATTCATGAAGTTGACTATAAAAATACTTTTGCATCAATCATTAAGTTTGACACTCTGCAAGTTTTTTTAATCATTGTAACAATGTGTTGAAATCATGTCTAGAATCTAACTACACTGCAGCGAGATAGTGCGTAGCTAAATAGAATGTTTGATCAATAGAGATAGTTATAACTAGAAAACTAATAATATAAAAGAAATCAAAGAGAGTTTCGAGCTGTATCTATAGTAGAACAAAACAAAGAGAACGAAGCAGATTTGCTCAAGTATTGAAAGCGCTAGAATAGAGTGTTGAGACTAGAGATTCAACATGAGTCAAAACTTCTAGAGCTTGTTGACTAGAAAACTTTATTCAATTTCAACACACTCGTAACATTATCTTCTTCTTTTTAAAAGTCATGTTTCTATGACTTGTAGTGTAGTTCATAGCATTGACGTAGAGTTTTGATGTTTGTCTTTCTATCAATCTTTCTATTGATTCAAATCAACTCGTCAAATGTTTATTGTAACAGACTCACTATGTGAAATAAAGTGATCATTGAAGCAGACTCACTAGTTGCATGTGAACGCGAGATAGATCGATTCACTGATAGATCAAGCGATGAAAGTAGATGAGTCATTGCATTGATGAAGAGTATTATTGAAGCAGACTCACTAGTCGACTTGCTCATTGAAGAGATCAACTTTCGACTTGTCATTGTAGCAGACTCACTATTTGCATGTGAACGTAGAATCAGGTTCATTGATAGATAAGACAATGAGAGTAAATAAATCATTGCATTGACGAAGAGTGTTATTGAAGCAGACTCACTAGTCAACTTGCTCATTGAAGAGATCAACTTTCGACTTGTCATTGTAGCAGACTCACTATTTGCATGTGAATGTAGAATCAGGTTCACTGATAGATAAAACGATGAAGATAGATAAATCATTGCATTGATGAAGAGTGTCATTGTAGCAAACTCACTATGAGAACGTCATTTGTAGTAGCAGACTCACTAATTTGATCTGACGACACAGATTGTTTTGACTCGTCTGATTCACGAGCTTGATTCAAGGCAAAGAGAAAAAGAAATGAGTTGAACAGCTTATTTTCACTCGTCTGCTTCACGAGAATAAGTTGATTCTAAAGCAATTCACGAAGATTCTTTATTGTGATTCTTTTAATTGAGTGAACTGTGCGTACTTAATGAGCAATAAATTCTCTAGCAATTCAAACAGTCTCATCATTGATTCTATTGACTCTCTGATGTTGTTCTGTCTTTCGATTGCGTTGATCATCAGGTAAAACAAATTTCTTTATACTCGTTTTGTTGTTCGTTGAGTAGCTTGAATGAGTAATGAAATTGATATCATGTGATAAACGAATTTTTAATATAATGTTGAGATAATGTCTAGAATCTAATCACACTGCAGCGAGATAGTGCGTAGCTGAATAGAATGTTTGATCAATAGAGATAACTATAACTAGAAAACTAAGAATACAGAAGAAATCAAAGAGAGTTTTGAGCTGTATCTATAGTAGAGCAAAACAAAGAGAGCGAAGCAGATTTGCTCAAGTATTGAAAGCGCTAGAATAGAGTGTTGAGACTAGAAATTCAACATGAGTCAAAACTTCTAAAGCTTGTTGACTAGAAAACTTTATTCAATCTTGATACACTCGTAACACAATGAAGAATCTTGAACTTCATCAAGTCAATATAAACAATGCATTTACTGAATTATTTTTCAAAGAAATTATTTACATGTCTTCTTTATCAGAAGTGAAAGTCAGATTCGACTGTGCTCTGAAAATTCTTTAAAGTCTTTATGATTTTAAGCAAGCTGCACAAGATTGACATGATCATTGTGTAACAATGCTGTTTGAACTCAACTTCACTTAATGCGTTGCAAATTCATGTTTTTTGATTCATGAGTCAAAAGAAATCATGTTGCTACTATACATTGATAACATAATCATCATTTTCAAATCATTGAGCAACGTTAAATGATTTAAGCATGAGTTTCAATGTGTTTTCAAAGTCAAGAATTTGAGAGAAATGAAGAAGATTCTTGACATTCAAATCACTTGCAACAGAAAGACATGAATCTTACAAATGAATTAAATTCACTATCTTCATAATGTTCTTGAAAGACTCAACATGAGACAAAATAAGCATAAGATAACAGATCTTTCAATGAATGAATATAATGCTTTTCGCTCAGCTGAACTCGAAGACGTGAGAATCAATCAGCATGAATATCAACAAGTCATTGAAAGTCTCATGTATGCTGCAATTCATACTCATCTTGACATTGCTTTTGCTCTCAATCAACTAAGTCAATATTTCAAAGATTCTGCAGAACATTATAAACATGCTTTGAAAAAGTTGATGCAATACGTTCGTTTCATCATTGATTTAAACATCATGTACAAAGTCAGTGAAAGCATGAAGTTAGTAGAATACTCTGACTCAGACTACGTCTCAGATAGACTAGATTGCAAGTTGATTCTCATTTACATTTACATGCTTGATGAAGAATCAGTCTTCTGAATGAGTTGAAAGTAAAAGTTTATTGTCACATCAATCATTAAGACAGAGTACATGACTTTATCAATCTGCATTAAGAAAGATTTATGAATTAATTAAGTGTTTAAAAACATGAATCTGACAAAGTATCTGAGCATCAGTCACAGTCACGTTGATATTCTTAAGAAAATTACTCATCAATCTGTCTCATTTACACAGTTCAAGAAAGATAATCAAGCATCTTTTATGCTGATTAAAAATGTTCATATTTACGAAAGATCAAAGCACATTGATGTTACTTATCATCACATTCGAAATCTGCACAAGAAGAATCAGATTTCAGCGAACTTCATTTCTAGTCAAGATATGATAGCAGATGAATTGATCAAGTTATTATTTCAACAGAATTTCAAGAGATTTATTGAAAGAGTAGAGTGAACAGTATCACATATGATGAAATCTATATAGATTGTGAAGAAAAGTCACAGACTGCTCTATTTATATACTGTCACGCATGACAAAGTCGCGATGCACAACTTTATCTCTGACGCTAGTCTAGAGAAAGCTGCTAGAAACAAGTCTGACTGAATTCAGACTGAATTCAAAGCTATTGCAATAAGCTGCTAGAAACAAGTCTGTCATCGCACTTTTTAACACTTTCACTCGATGCTTGCGAGTTTCTCAGCTTTCACTGCTTTTCAGTTTCAGTTGTTCAATGAATCTCTTGAAGTTCTGTCAAGATAGTGACTTGATCAATTCGTCTGCTATCATATCTTGACTAGAGACGAAGTTCACTGAAATCTGATTCTTCTTGTGCAGATTTCGAATATGATGATAAGTGACATCAATGTGCTTTGATCTTTCGTGAATATAAGCATTCTTAATCAGCATAAGAGATGCTTGATTATCTTTCTTGAGCTGTGTGAGTGAGACAGATTGATGAGTAATCTTCTCAAGAATATCAACGCGACTGTGACTGATGCTCAGATACTTTGTCAGATTCATGTTCTTAAGCACTTGACTGATTCATAGATTTTTCTTGACGCAGATTGATAAAGTCATGTACTCTGCCTTGATGATCGATGTGACAACGAACTTTTGCTTTCGACTCATTCAGAAGACTGATTCTTCATCAAGCATGTAAATGTAAACGAGAATCGACTTGTGATCTAGTCTGTCTGAGATGTAGTCTGAGTCAGAGTATTCTACTAACTTCATGCTTTCACTAACTTCGTACGTGATGTCTAAATCAATGATGAAACGAACGTATCACATCAACTTCTTCAAAGCGTGTTCATGATGTTCTGCAGAATTGCTGAGATATTGACTTAGTCGATTGAGAGCAAAAGCGATGTCAAGACGAGTGTGAATTGCAGCATACATAAGACTTTCAATGACTTGTTGATACTTATGCTGATTGATTCTCACGTCTTCGAGTTCAGCTGAGCGAAGAGCATCATATTCATTCATTGAAAGATCTGTTGTCTTGTGCTTGTCTTGTCTCATGTTGAGTCTCTCAAGAACATCATGAAGATAGTGAGTTTGATTCATTCATAAGATTCATGTCTTTCTGTTGCAAGTGATTTGAATGTCAAGAATCTTCTTCATTTCTCTCAGATTCTTGACTTTGAAAACACATTAAAACTCATGCTTAAATCATTTAATGTTGCTCAATGATTTGAAGATGATGACTATGTCATCAACGTATAGTAGCAACATGATTTCTTTTGACTCATGAATTAAAAGACATGAGTCTGCAACGCATTGAATGAAGTCGAGTTCAGACAGCGCTGTTACACAGCGATCATGTCAATCTTGTGCAGCTTGCTTGAGATCATAAAGACTTCAAAGAACTCTCAGAGCACAGTTGAGTCTGACTTTCACTTCTGATGAAGAAGACATGTAAATGATTTCTTTGAGAAACGATTCAGTAAACGCATTGTTTACATTGACTTGATGAAGTTCAAGATTCTTCATTGTTGCAATGACTAGAAAGACTTGCAGAGTGTCAAACTTGATGATTGACGCGAAAGTATTCTTATAGTCAACTTCATGAATTTGAAAGAAATCTCTGACTATCAGTCTTGTCTTCAGTTTGTCAAGAAAATCGTTGATGTGCATCTTTGACTTGAAAACTCATTTGCTTGTCACGATGTTGATCTTTTTGAGCGACACTTCTTCTTGTCAGATTTCATTGATGACTAGCGTCACAAGTTCTGCGTTGATTGCTTCTTTTCAAAGTTTCTCTCAAACTGAGTTCTGCACTGCGTCTTTGTAAATGTTCAACGTGAGAATTCTTATTGCTTTAGAAGAGTCAGATTCATTGATCTCGAATAATGCTTATGACATGCTTGCGTCAAAATCGCTCTCATCATCATCAACTTTCTCTGTGACGAATCAGATCATTATAGCTCGCGAGATCTTGAATGCGCGTTCTTTTAGTTGTTGATCTTCGCTGTCTCTTTTTCTCTTTGAAATGACTACTTGCAGAAATGTTTGAGCTGCTGACTTAAACATGCTTGATGCAAAGACTTTTTGAGTGATCTGAACATTCGTGTGAGCTTCGCGCTCGTCTGACGTATGTGACGTGATCTTAGAATTGAGTGCATTCAAGTTGACTGCGATAGTCTTCAGTGCATCAGTTGATTCAGATGAAACATCAATCATGAAAGCGTCAGATTTTGAAACGTTAGTTGAAACGTTATTCTTTGATGATCTTTTCACAGATCTTCGCTCTGAAAGAACGTTGAATGTCTGCTTGCGAAGTTGCAAGTTCATGTCTTCACTCTTTTCATTTTCAGCGAACTTGACAGCGTGACTCTTGATGACTTGATTGAGATCTGAGATTCAGAGATGATATTGCTTGTCGATATTTTTCACATATTTCATGAAGATGTCAAGTCTGTCTCTGTTCATGAATTTGTCTCATCTGTCTTCGATTGACAATGACTTGAAATCAACGTATGAGTAACATTTGCATCTTCATACTCGTACATGATTAATTGAGAGCTTGATCTCGATGAATGTCTTCTTCGAAATCGTGAAGACTTCGTCGATCAAGAATTTCGTGATGATTCAATTTCGCAGATAGACATCTGTCTTTGCAGCTTCTGCTCAGAACTCAATGAAAAGTTCAGCATTCTTGATCATGACTTGCATTGAGTTTTCTGTGATGCATATGACTCTTTCGACTACTTCATTTTGAATCAACATGTGTGAGACAGTGTATTGAGAAACAATGTCAACTGATGAGCATCAGTTATTCAAGATGACTTTAAGTTTCGTGACGTTGTCACTGCATACTGAGAGAAGTTTGACATCGCTGTGAAGCTTTACGCTGAGTTTTCATTTTCGCAGAGCATCTGATGCATTGAATCGTTGCTTCAAAGAAATGCATCAAGTCTTTCTGAAGTGATTGTCAACTATCTCTAGAAAGTACGACTCGCTATCGAGAGACGATGATAGTGATTCACAGATGTTTATGAAAATGAGAGTCAAGATACTTGTCTTTCGATCGCTGACATTGTGTTCTCATTTGTTGATGAACTTGATGAGCGCACATATCTCACACACATTCTCGTGACTGTCGTTGATGAAAATAGATTTTTTCAGAGTGATGATCTTATGAAGTTGACGAAGCTTTGCTGATTCGAGATGAGCGAAACGACGATGTCACAGCTTGTACAACTTGAAGCTTTTGTCATTTGCAAAACTAAGTTGATCGTGATCAACTTCGATCTCATTCTCATGATGAATCACGTCAGTGTAAGACGTGAAGTGATCTAGATTCATTGAATCATCGAGATTCATTAAACTGTGCATCGCTGAAAATGCTGATGAGACGTCACGCTGCATAGCTGATAGTAATGCAAATTCATCAAGATCGTTTGCAATTCTCTTTACTATGTAAACATCTTCGCATTCTAAAGTCTCAATCATCTGCTTTTCTTGCTTGTCGTGCATGTATAGATCTTTATCATCAAAACTTTCTTGCAGATCTTTCTTACACATTCTTCTTTCAGAAAGAAGATTCACTTCGAGCTTAGAAACATGAAGAACAGAAGACAGCTTAGCTGAGTTTTCGTGATGATCTTGCATGACTGCTGTGTCACAGTGATTGACATACAATTTTTCTTCTTCAACTTTAATGATGCGTCTCTTAATGCAAACTAGAGAATCACTAAAAAGTTGAAGTTGATCAGTTATGTGTGAGAAGACATCAGAATCTGCAACTCAGTTGAATTCAGAAATCTTACTGACAATGTTCTTTGACAAAGCTGCAATATTCTCGCTCTTCTTGTTCTCATCTTTCTCATTGTTGTCAGAGATTTCAGAGTCATCGCTTTTCGCGTTGTAGACTCTGTGTTTCTTATGCTTGCTCTTCAGAAGCTCAGTGAGAGTTTGAAAATCATCAGCGCTCTTGTGCTTTGTTTTGTCTTTGTCTTTGCGTTTCTTCACAAGCTTTTGAGCTGCAGACAGATGAGAGCAATCGACTAGACGATGTTCATCTTCACAGAGAAAACATTTTAGAAATCGTTGCGACTGACGACGACGCGATTGATCACTGTCGAAGCTTGAAAGACTTTTGCGACGATGACTGATTTTGCGTTTGTTCTGCTCACAGTCAGTGCGCTCGCGTTCGTTCTCTCGCTTGACTCATAGCGTAGTCTCTGTTGTCTTCAATTGTGCTTTCTTCTCTTGTAGCTTTTGAAGTTTCTTCTTGACATCTGACTTATTCTGCGCATCAATGATGTCTTGAATGACTGTGTATTCATCTGACAGCAATTGAAGTAAGACTTGAAAGCGACGTTCTGACTTGAATAAATCGCTCATGTCTTTCTGTGTTGCAACGATCTTTTGAGTCAACTTGACGAGATGTGTTCATGTCTTTTCAATGAAGATATTCGTCGACATTTTGTAGTCAATAAAGTTTGTCAGATATTGTCTTTCAGTGATTTGTAGCTTCTCTTTGTATTTATAGCTCAGAGCATCTCAAATCTCTTTTGCTGACATCTTGTCTGCAGTGTGTTCTTGATCGTCAATGATGATGCAGATGATCAGTCAGTAATGAGCTTTCGCGTCAATCTTTTGACTTTCAAAGTCGAGAGATTGAATTTCGCTGATGATGCTGATGATGCTGTCGAGTGTGTTCGAGTCAGACTTGTCTTCAATAACGAATCACAAGTCTTTCTCAATGAGTCATCTCTTCATGAGAGAAAATCATTGATCGCAGTTCTCACGAGTGAGAATGAGAACAGATCATCGTTTGACGAAGAAGTCATCGAAGTTCATGACGTGCAATGTAGACTCAGCTTGTTGTTAGAATCGAAGAAAAAAAATAAAGATATTAGATAAATTGACGAGTGAAGTGAAAAGAATTTAATCTCGTCAGTGATGATGAAAGTTTATGCGTTCTTTGACGTGATTGAGTGTGTCTATTTGTTCGCTTTCTTGAAAACTCATAGTAGACTGTTGACTTGATGTGAGTGCTTATTTATCTTCTTGTGAGATGCGTATTAAGCTGTCGAATTTCACTGAACTTCTCTAAGTCAATGTACTTATTTGTCTTCTTGTGAGACGCGTAGTAAGTGATCGCTGATTGCTCATTTGAATAAATTTCGTATCGAGTTGCTGAGCATCAAATGCTTAGAGTGTTTCAATCTAATTACGTTGAAAGCTTCTTGCTAATTGAGCTCATAATTTATTGAAAGAATAGAGCGAACAGTATCACATATAATGAAATCTATATAGATTGTGAAGAGAAGTCACAGACTGCTCTATCTATATACTGTCACGCATGACAAAGTCGCGACACATGACTTTATCTCTGACGCTAGTTTAGAGAGAGCTGCTAGAAACAAGTCTGACTGAATTCAGACTGAATTCAGAGCTATCGCAATAAGCTGCTAGAAACAAGTCTGTCATTGCACTTCTCAACAAGTTAAATAATAAATTATGATTGTCAAGCAGCTCAGAATCATCATTGTCAAGCTCATCATCATCATTCTCATTATCATCATTTTCATTATCATCATTTTCATCATCATCATTTTCATCATCACTCAGTAAAAAATCTCATAATAAGCAATTTGTTAAAAAAATATCTTGAAAACAGTTAATAGTAAAGTTGAGAACTGATGACAGAAAGTTAAAGCTCATCAGAGTAAGTTTTGAGTCTTACTAGATTGCAAAAATGATTGCAAAAGTAATTTCAAAGACGCTGATCATATATTAGAATGTTCAACTTATTGAGTCAGCTTATGTTATCAATGTCATCATAAAAAGTAATTTTATCAAGCTCAAGAAAATGCGAGAATATCACAAAGAAACTGTGATACTTTGTAAAATTCATTGATATCAAAGAACAATTGACTTACTTATTTCAAAACTGTTGTTTCAGCATCTGATTTGCAAAGTGTGTCATGAATTAATTGAAGTTGATCTTTGCTTTCAATCAAAAGCTATAAAAACATTGCAGAAAATGACAAAAGCATGACTTGTTGCAATGTATAAAAATTAATTTCATGATCAATTTTGCAATTAATTTTATGATTTAAATACTAATTACTTAACAGACATTAATATTTGTACAATTCATGCAAAGAGTGTAATCATTCAAGCGAAGAATATGAGATTAATTTTTCATCTTATGAGTGAAAAGTTTACATTTGAAGCTTGTTTAAATTACATGATGAAGTAAATAATCATGTTACTATACAATCAGAATGCAACACTGTCATAAAACAAATAAATAGTAAATACAATTTTTGCACTGTCACACTGTTAATGATATTATTGCTTTCACGCATAATTCAAGTTAATTCTTATTGCTTTTGTCAAGAACTTTAGTTTTTTTTTTCTTGAATGTAAAGTCAATTGATTAATTACTTGTATGCATGAGATTTCAGCGTAAACGAGATTTTCGTGCACGTTAATTAAAACTATTTATATTGATGTCATTTTAACACATTAAATTCAATACTATTTGTTACTAATCTTTCTAAATTAGAGTGCGCGAAAATTCAGTTTGCATGAAAATCTTGTGCATACAAGTAATTATTCTATTTTTAGAAATTGAGTTCAAATTCAGTTTGCATGAAAACTCAATGCATATGAGTAAATATACTATTTTTAGAAATCAGGTTCAAGCAACTTAACTCAATTTCAAGTTGAGCTCAAGTTGAAAAAAATCAATTCAATCTTAACTTGAATTCAGAATTGAGTTGAGTTGATTCTTTTCAACTCAACTTAACTTTAACTTAACAACAGATTTAAGCATCATTTTAAAGAAAATTGATGTTTTTTTGAATCTTGAGTTAATCTCATCTTCTAGTTTAAATTCTGATGAGTCAAAATCATGTCATGCAACTTTGACTGTTCATTCAAAGAATAGTTTAACTCTTACTCAGTTTTCATCTTGCTTTCAAGACAGTATATATGATAAGAATCATCATTTGAATCTTTATCAAATGAAAAAGTAATTTCATTTATCTGCATTCATGACACAAGAAAATCTTGAAGTTTATTAATAAAGTAAAATCATTGATTCAATTACAATTTTATTATTCAAATATTTCAAGTTTTTAAATGTTTTCTTCAAGAAGAATGTTGATATCTTGTCTTTGCATCAAGCTCATGATCATGTTATACATTTTAAAGAAAATGCTCAATTCTCAATCTTCACTTTGTATAACATAAGTTGTGATAAAATTCTAGAACTTCGTCGTTATCTGAATGAAAATCTAAGTAAAGATTTCATTCAAGTCAATTACTTTCAGATGATTGTTTCTATTCTTTTCATTAAGAAACTTAAAGAAGAACTTCACTTCTGTATGAACTATCAAGATCTAAACACTATCACAGTCAAGAATTAATATTCTCTGTTTCTGATTTCAGAAACGCTGAATCATCTAAATTAAGCTAAAATCTTTATCAAGCTGAATATTATTTCTGCGTTCAATCAACTTTAAATCAAAGAAAAAAATGAAGCTTTTATCAACTTTTGCACTCAATTTGAATTATTCAAGTATTTAGTCATGCTCTTTAATTTATGTAATGAGTCTGTCTTGTTTCAGAAGTATATTAATAATACTTTTTGCAAATATTTAAATAAATTTTATACAACTTATCTGAATGACATCTTGATCTATTTCAACAATGAACTCAAGCATGAGATTCATGTCAAGCTCATTCTGCAAAAGCTGCAAGAAGCAAATCTTCAAATGAATATAATCAAATACAAGTTTCACATCACTCAAGTTTTGTATTTAAAATTGATAATCATGATCAAAAAAATAAAGAAAATTTTTTCTAAGATAAACATCATTGTTAATTGATTCATCTTAATCGACGTTAAAGATGTTTAAAGTTTTCTAAATTTCATGAACTTTTATAAAAAATTCATTTATGACTATAGTAAAATAACTATCTCACTCACTCATTTCATCAGAAAAGATGTACTCTTTGTCTGATTTCAGAAATGTCAAATTGCATTCAACATTCTTAAAAAAGTCTTCATTTTCAAGATTATTCTTCATCATTATAATTTAAATTACAAGATTGTGATAGAAATCAATGCTTTGAACTATGTATTTAAAAACATTCTCTTTCAGTATGATGAGAATGAGATTCTTCATTTAGTCACTTACTTTTCAAAGAAGCATAACTCAGTTAAGTGTAACTACAAGATTTATGATAAAGAACTTATGATCATTGTTTGCGCTTTTGAAAAATGATGATCAGAGCTTGAAAATTCTATTTACTTTATTAAGATGATCATGAATCACAAAAATCTTAAGTATTTCATGTCAATTAAGCAGTTGAATCATCATTAAGCTTGTTGAAACAAGTTTCTGTTTAAATTCAACTATCACATTGCTTATCATTTTTACAAGATCAATGATAAGTTGAATGCTTTGACACGTTGTTCAGAAGATCTTTCTAAAAAGAGAAATATATTCAATTCTCAACATTAATATCAATATTAAACAATTTTGAAAACTTATGTTTTAAATTTTAATATTGTTAAGAATCTTGCTCTTAACATCTTCAACATTAAAGTCATGAAGCTTCAGTCACAAATCATCATTTTAGATTCAGTTTAGTTACATCTGTTTTCAATTATTTCAGCATTTTCATAAATTTTAACTTTCATGAATTTAGAAATCAAAGAATTTGACATTAAAAACATCAAGTTTCAGCTAAATCAAAACATTCTGAATCTTGATGAAAATTCTGCTGATACTTTCATTCAAACATTGTGAAAGCAAGTTGAAATCAATGACAAATTCGCAGTTCAAATAATTAAAGCACTTTGCAATAAAGCATGACATCATAACAAGATCTTTTTAGTTGAGTGTAAAAAACATGAGAATTATTTGTACTTTCAAGAAAGAAAGTACATGCTTAACTCAGATAAACTACATCTTTGTATCATTCAGCTTGCTCATGATAATATCATTGATGATTACTCAGAAAGAGCAAAAAGTTATGAACTGATCAATCAAGTTTACTGATGATTAAACATTTATAAGTATGTTCAACGTTTCATACAAAACTATCACATGTACACATATTTTAAACTCTTTAAACAATGAATTCAAGAATGATTATATTCTTTTTCAATTTTCAAATGTTGTTGATGTGATATTTTCATGAACTATGTAAATTCTTTATTACTTAATATCTTTATGAGTATCACATATAAATATATTTTAATCTTCATTGATCATTTTATTAAAATGAAACATTTAGTTCTCATCACTTTTATGAAAGTTGAAGAAGTTATCAACTGCTTCTATGCTCATGTTTGAAAACATCATGATTTACTCAAGTTCTTCATGTCTGATTAAAATATACAATTCATCTTCAATGTTTGAAAGCATATATGTAAAATGTTAAAGATAAACATTAAGTTATTAACAATGTATTACTTTGAAATCAATGATCAAATCAAAAGAATCAATGCTGTCATGAAATATTATCTTCAAGTCTTCATCAACTACATGCAGAATAACTAAGCTAAGTGACTTTCTGAAGTTAAATTCATCATCAATAATGCATCATCATTAATCACTTTAACATCATTCTTCTTGATCAATTTAAGTCAGAACTCATGTTTAAACTTTAAATTATCTGAATTTCTGTTCAAGAATCTTATGTTTTAAGCTTGAAACAAGTTAATCAATGTCAAAAAGTTCATCAAGAAGATGAAGAAATTAACTGAGCATTTACATGATGAAATGTTTATAACTCAGATCATTTATGAATTCAATGTTAATCTTTCTCATTGTTCTTGTTTTAAATACTTCATCAAAGATGAAGTTTGATTGAATGTTTGCAATCTCAGCATCACTCATCTTGTTGTTAAGTTAAATGATCATAATGTTAATTTTTTCAAGATCAAGTGTATCTTCAAGAATAATTCTCTGATCATTGAGTTAAATCTTTCAACATTCATAAAGATTCATTCAATCTTTCATGTCATTCTTTTAAATCATATTGCAAGTGACTTTCTTTTAAGTCAACATCAGAAATCTTAAAAATTTATTATCATTAAAAATAATGAAAGATTCTGATATATAAACAGCATACTAAACTTTAAGCATGATAAATGTTATAACTTATCTTTGCTCAAGTATTACATCAATTGAAAAGATCACTTTTCTACTTGAGAGTCTTTTTATCTTCTGAATAATTGTGAGTAAATGCTTAATGAATATCATCTCATCAACTCTGTCGTTGAAAAATCATATGTACTATCATGTATGATGTTTCAATGTTAATATCAAAAACTTTAAGTTTAATCTTTATCATTTTGATTTAATCTTAATCTGACTCAGATTTTGTTTAAATCTGACTTAAACATTTTGTTTAAATTTGATTTAAATGTGACTCAGATTTATTTTAGTTTTATTTGTACATCATCATGTTAAAATGCATCTCATCTTGTTTTACTTTTTAGATATTTTGCTCAAATTTAACTCAAATATGACTCAGATTTATTCTAGTTTCATTTATGCATCATCATGTTAAAATGCGTCTCATCTCATCTCATTCTTCAGATATTTTACTTAAATTTAACTCAAATGTGACTTAAATCTATTTTAATTTCATTTGCATATCATTACATTAAAATGCGTTTTATCTTATTTCATTTTACAGAAATCTTGCTCAAATTTAAATTAAATATGACTCAGATTTATTTCAATTTCATTTATACTTCATTACATTAAAATGTATTTACATCAATTTTCATCTCATTTTAATCTTTATTTTCAATTCTTTCTTATTTCATCTTGTTTTTTCTTATCATTTTGCAGAAGCTCAATCTTGAAGAGATAAGTTACTGTCATGATGTCAGATCATTAACTTAATTTAAAACATAAATTATTAATGTTTTAAATAATCTTAATTTATTAAATTTGTTTTGTAGTTTAATGAATTAAATTATTAATTTAATCATCATCATTTTAATTTAATCTCAGCAATTTTGTTTCAATCATCTTAATCATATGCATGAAGTTTTGCAATTTTAAGTTATAAAACTATTATTTAGTCTTAATTCTGCTTGATTCATATATATATAGTTAAGTTTTCATTCTTTTCTTTTTTTCTTTGTCTTTCATTTTATACATTATTTGATGTATTGTCTTGTATTTAAATTCTATCAAAGTAATAATAATATCAATCTTTTTTATTAATAGTATCTTTAGTTTAACTCAGTTTCTAACAGTCAGTCAAAGTTTGATGAAATTTCAATTTACTTGAAAAACATGTTAAAGAGAAAATCATTCAGCAATGACTCACTAGTTTTTCTCTCTTCTTTCTTAAGCTCAATGATGTTTTGAAACTTTCATTCAATCATCATTTGTTTTTTATTCTTCAGAAACACAAATTGATTTTGCAGATGAGTAACTTTCATGAAGATTTTTTGCATTTGCTTATGAGCATTCAGCAGTTCATGAAGAATGCAATCACATTTTGTCTTTACTCTTTTTCACTTCATCATCAAAAAAGTGAGATTGCATTTGTAATTAAAATGCATACACTCAATGCAATGATTAATTTTGTTGTCAATATGACATTTCTTTTGAAGTGATTACAATGTTCATAAAGATGCATGACAGCATGCTTTGAACTTGTACGTTTAAGAAGATTTCTACAACATAAGATAAAGTTTTTCATTGTGCAATGAGAAAGCATGAAGAAAAAGTGATTTTTAAGATGAAAATCTTAAAAGAGAATCTAGTGTTAAAACTCATTTACATGAAATTATGTAATAGCAATGATTAAATAATCATTGAGTAATCAGAGTCTTGAAAATGATTGCTCTGATCACTTAAATCAGAAGCGATCACAGTGAGCATGATGAGCATAATGCTCATTTTACTTATCTTGCTCAAAGATGATCAGAGTGATTATTCAGAGCAGAAATAACTTGACATGATTCTTTTATATTTATATAATGATGATCATTCTTTTAAATAAAAGCTTTATGCTCAACTTATGTCATAGTCAATACAGTTTATTGTCTTAATTATTCTCAAATCTTCAGTCTAGTGATTAGTTTGTTACTATACTGATTTTTGTTTATATCTTTTATTGTTAAAGAAATAATCATTACAAGTATCATGAATTCTGCTCAGAAAATCTTTATTAGTAGTAATCAGTATTTTCATAAATCATGAGTTCTGAAGATTTTAATCAATAGTATCATGAATTCTGCTCAGAAAACTTTTATCAGTAGTTGAATTCTGAATTTTCAATTGCTTGATGAGTTGAATCAAGAACTCAAATTCTGACTCAACTCAAGATCAATATTGAGTCAAGTTACAAGATTAATATTGAGTATTCAAGTCAAGTCATGACATTGATATTAAGTACTTAAGTGAGTCAGAAAGTAGATATGAAAACTCAACTTAATGATCAGTTTACTTGACATCAAGAAAATTAAATATAGAAATTTTTTTGACTTTTACATTATTTTTTTGCATTGTCTTTTTGATAAAAAGTCATGAAGAAAAAACATGAAGATCATTTGATAGAAAGTCATAAAGAGAAACATAAAGAGAAACATGAAGAAAAACATGAAGATTATTTGACTTTGATAGAAAGTCATGACAGAAAAACATGATAGAAAGTCATGAAGAAAAATCATGTAGACTGTTCAACCAAGCTATTTACATTTATCTAATATCTTGTTGAGTTGAATCAAGTTTTCGAGTCGAGTTGTTGAATCAAGCTTCTCAATTTAATTCAACACTTTTTCAAAAAAAAAATCAATTAAACTCGACGCAATCAGTCTAATGATCAGTCAAAGAAACAACGAAAACGTATTATTCAAGCCTGGTTTGAGTGCACTTCTGAACAGTGTAGAAAGCTAGCAGCCTGCAAAAATGAGGCCTGCTGAGAGACTTTACATGCATAGAAAGAAAGAGAGCGAAGGGGGCATACACAGGGAGAGGGAAGGGAAGTTTCATTGAATTTTGAAGCAATTGGGGATTATTGCGAAGAAACTCCTATTTTCGTCTATCTCGCACTAGAAAATCTAAATATTAATCTTCAGGTTCTCATTGGCCTGGTTAGTCATCTCTCGTCGCTTCCTAGTATCCTAACAGGTAAGGTGGCCGTATACCTGGAATGGCAGCTTTAATGACGGGTTAAGGGATACCAAGATTTGAAGATTCGTCCCTAATTTTGATCAGGCTCTCGGCAAATTCTAGAAACGACACAGGTTTCGCAATCAACGATAGCTGCGTCATAGATCTACGCACGGTAGAATAAGGAAAGAGACGATGTTAAGCGTCGTGAAAATACATCCGCCAGAATCGACAAGAACATTATGGCGACCGCAAGTATCGCGCAGTTTTCCGCAAATTTCGAATCAAGCCGTGTGCTAGATGGTCTAGTTGACCTTGCGTTGACCCGCGAAAGCCTACCTGGGTCACAACAGCGACAGCCTCATGGGACCGCCTTGAAGTTCATTGCGACCCAAGACCGCCAATGGTGTACCTTCAACATGCGCGTCCACTCAAACATCTTGCTTCCAGATTGATTTTCTCTACCCCGCATGAGGCGAGGACATACTGAAAACAAGAAGCCCACACAATATAAGAGGGCCAACTTTCATCTTCGAGTATTCTCTTTCAGTGATTTTCAAAATACCACTCCAACAACGAAAAAAAGATTAGACCTACCTCTTCCTTCCCTTCAAGCAAATCATGCGCAACGTTATCTTCATTCCACTCCTCCTCCCACTCCTCGCGCCCTTTACCACAGCAGCCACCTTCTGGTGCGGCACCTGGGCCGGGTCCCCTAATCTTCGAGACGCACCCTCCGCTGGCCAATTGCCTACCATCGATAGCACAAGACGGTATTTCACGGAACCGCAGTTGCAAGATCCACCATTCCAGCCACCTTTGGGCCCTGAACCCAGAGTGCAGGTGCCGAAGATTTGGGGCAATAGTGCGTACTACACCACCTGAGGCGCAAATGCGGGCGGCTGGCTGACGTGTATGTAGATGGATTTCGCCTTGCTCTGCTGAGCTACGCAACCACGTCGCCAGCGACTCGCGTCTTTGCTTCGAGCAAATCGAGTTGGTATATGATCGATGAAGCGAAGCAAAACTTGATGGAAAATTGTGTAAGTAAAGGGTCTGGTGGCGCGATTCTTGTTCCTCGTGAGTATCTCTGTCCCATTGCCACACTCCCCTTTCTAACCCGTTCAGCGCTCCCCAAACTCAGGGAGTCCACTCTTGTCCTCTATGCCTACGCCATCGGTTCCCAATTCGATTTCACCATGAATTATTACATGAGCAAGCCGTATGGTATCAACCCGGCTACTTTGGTGAATCCTTTTGCTGTTGGTGGCTTGGTCAATTCGAGCGCGAGTGCAAATATCGCAGCGACTAGCTAGCTAGTAGCTGCAGAGAGTATATGCTTGGAAACCCTCTCCAGATTAGACAGTTGTATCAACAATTCAAGTTATTCTTGCCTTCAACGCTTCTATTATCCTCACATGTTATGCCCTTGGAAAATCTATTACTAGAGATATTGCTCTCCAATAACTCGACTGTTAGTCAATCTCAGACAATCTTTCACGACGCTAATCGTGAATAAGTCCTCATTTAAGCTGGGTCGATCAGTTTCTAAGGCCAACATAAGGGTCTTCGCTTACGGATCTTGAAATAATACGAGGCATATATAATTCGAGTAATCGAAGATAGTCAATGCCGTCGTAACTGAGATGCACTGGAAGTAATATGATCACAAGAAGTAGCAGTCTTCATCAAAATTGAGTTATTCCGCGGTAGACATTCTAGTTCTTCATCTTCCGAATTCTCCCAATTCAACTCGAGCATCCGATTGCGCCGCGCTCAAATCTCAGGACCAATTACTCATTTAGAACAGATGATATGAGGATTCCATGCCGAAAGATCAGAGTCGTGAGCCTGTCAATGTTGAATGTGTGGGCGAGGAATCTTAAACTACTCTCGGCTCACTGTATCCTCATTGTGTTATTATCAACTCATCGATGAATCTCAATCACTGACCAAATGTTCGATATATCTTTGACAAAGCTAACTTCTCTGATCCAGAACGGTCTCCGAAATCATTCGATGAATCAGTGGTGATCGCTTTGGACGGAGGCAGAAAGGAGTACCGTCTTTGCAGGCATTGAAATACAAGTTAAGAATAACGGTCTCACTTCAAAAGCGGCACATCGAATGAATTGATTCATCAATGATGGAGGCTTAGAGGATTTCTTCCAATCCCACAGGGTCAAAATAGTGCCCATGGCAGCAACTTCGTAGATTCTGAAAATTCGGATGTTGCTTCAGGGTCTCGCAGAAATCTGATGCATTATGGTATAGATAGAGCCGTGCCCATCACCTTTCTTTGTTGACCTAGTGGCTCCTCTATCGACTGTCCTGGATCTCAAAACCCGTCACGTTTGAAATTCGACCAGCCCATCCCTTCTATCGTATTGAAACCCTCAATTCCAGCTTGCCCACATAATCAGACCGATTTCATCATGAGATTCCAGCAAAACTTCGCTCTCTAGCTTGCGCTCCCAGCCCTTATAGTGGCTCAACCTACCATCAAAACGGTCACAGACACCACCCTTGGCGTCCTTGGGGCTCCGAATGTAACCAATACAGACCCAGTCAACAACCCGACATCATTACTGGTGATCTCGGAGTCTTCCCCGTTACCGCACACATAGGCTTCCCACCCGTGAAACTTACCGGCGCCGTTGACGAAGGCGACAGCACTGCCAAAGCGGCCCAGGCAGCCGCCCGTAGCGAGTAAGATGCCGCAGTCGCATTGACCACTACCAAAGACCTAACCGGCACCGATCTTGGTGGTCTCACACTGGGTCCCCAGGTCTACAAATTCTCTTCCTCGGCCCAATTGACCGGCACGCTTACCCAGGCGCCAAAACAAGATCCGCGGCCCATTTCATCTTCCAGACTGGATCGACTCTCACTACGGCTTCAGCGGCCAAGGTCGTCTTAATTCATAGCGCAAAGGCCTGCAATGTTGTTTAGGCAGTCGGCAGTTCGGCTACTCTGGGAACATGCACGGCTTTCCAGGGGAATGCTTTGGCAGTTTCTGTTAGTTTATGAGGGTCAGAAGGAGTTGTGCATGTATGTTGATTGAACTACTGTAGAAAGTAGGAGCTACGAAGGGAGGAAGGAGGTGAAAACTCCGACTCCCGCGCCCTATAGGGCTAAGCGAGATTGCCAACCACACAGGGGTAACAGTACTGTTCCCTGTTTCCAATAATTTCAGGAGAGACTTGTTCTTGGAAACTTTGAGACCGCACAAGTTTCACAACGATACCTACGTGGATAAATTGTCTTGGTAAGACCCGCTTGACTGGCTTGCGTCTAGATCTGCTGATTCAAGTCAATCCCTAGGTGATCTTGACCGTTATCGAATGGTCATTGAGAATGACGAGCCCAATGACAGAGAAGTTGTTGAAGCAATAGAAGCTGTAGTAGGAGCAATAGTAGGAGCAGGAGAAGTAGCCGTTCAATTAGGAACATAGGCGTTGCAGTGCCATTACACTGCCCGCTAGCCTAGTTGGGGCTAGCGCCAATCGTGGCACAAATCGTAGATAGCTTCCTACAGTAGAAGACGTAAAAAAACATAGCCGCTATTACTGCGAGAGTGGTGTCAAACCCGGCTGAAAGCAGCAGTTCGGTCTCTCCGCGCAGTTCCAGAGGAGTGAATCCTGGCCCACCTTCTGAATCGTCGGCTTGAAGTAGGTAGTGCAGCAAATCCTTCGAGCTATCTTTTATAACGGGTTGTTTGTTTTGGCGGCGGCTCTTATCCTCTTTGATTCGATAGGACAAACACGATTCAATGACTGCCATAATTTGTTTGTTGCCTTCGGGTAAATTGTTCTCGACTAGTCCTCTCAACTCTTTCAACCCTTCGTTAACTGAAATCCGTTGCATCCTGACACAGAATGAAGGGAATTAACTAGAATAGATTGTGCAAACCTTATCTTATATGAAATAGAACTTGTTGGTTCTTATCTACTTGAGATAGAACTTGTTGATCTTGATGACGAGACGAATTGGGCAGGATTAGAATATAGTAAAACACCCGTAGAACAACAGTCATCTTGAGAAGGCTTCTTCGCTATTAAGGCCTTGACGGCTCCTTCAAACTGTCTAGTCTACCTGCCAAATGACTATCTGACATGCATGTTCATTGACTCATCAACCCATAGCGGGATCGCTTACGCCGGTACCAGAACAGCACGGTAGTAGACCTCGCCGCGGTCCAACTTGTCCATCGCCTGCTTGATTCCCTCCTCGGTCATGGGAAACTTCTCCACAATGGGCTTGATTTGGTGAAGCGCCGCGAACTCGAGCATTTGACGGTGCAGGTTCCTCGGGGCCACGAGCGATCCTTGCACCGAAATGCCCTGCAGAATCAGCGCCATGTACGGAATCTCCAAGTTCCCAGACGACACCGAGAGCGGGTAGATCGCCGAGCGGGGCGCCATGATCGACAAGATCAGATCCCAGTTCGGCGGCACCGCAGCAGTGACCAGCAATCGGTTCAGCGGCGAAGAGACCGTGAGCTCCTTGGCGCCCTTGGTGGCGATGAATTCGTGTGCACCTAGCTTCATGGCTTCGGCTTTCTTCTTGTCGGAGCCCGAAAGGACCACAACGCGGCATCCCATCTTCGCCGCAAACTGGATGGCCAGATGTCCCAGACCACCCACGCCCAAGATGCCGACCGTGTCGCTCGGCTTGATGCCCTGTAGGGCGGTGAAGGTGGTGGCACCTCCGCATTGGAGTGGAGCGGCGTCGATATCGCTGAGACCCTTGGGGATGACGTGTAGGAACGACTCGCGCCAGATGGCGTGGGAAGCAAAGCTGCCTTGGTCGAGATTCTTGACGCCGTACAAGGCCCGCTCGGGGCAGTACGTCTCTGCCCCCTGGAGGCATTCGATGCAGTGGCCGCAACTGTCGACCTCGTAGCCCCAGCCGACGTGATCGCCTTTCTCCAAGGAGTGGCACTCTGGTCCCACGGCCTCGACAATGCCGACGCCCTCGTGGCCGAGAACCATGTCTGCACCTTTCTGCTCCCCCGTTAGCCCTGAAGATCAACGAGCTCATGTCGAAAACAAAGAGTCACTGACATAGTGTAGATCTAGAAGGATCTATTAGCAGCCGTCTATCACGTTTAGGATCGTAGGATTGAAGACACATACCGGTTCCACAAACACCAGAGGCTGTCACCTTGACTAAGACGCTGTCGCCGGTGAGCTGGTCCGGCTTGGTGGTGGTGCTCTTCTTCGGGATGCCATTCTCCTGGCCCTTGAAGACGGTAAAGGAAGGCATGTTGAGTGTAAAGGTTCAAATGATTTAAATGCAGAGACTATGTCTTGAACTTCGATTGACAGGTGAGGAGATTGATAGATGAGCAGAGGATGGGGGATGAAGCCGTATTTATGAGAAATTGTATTATTTTGTCTTTCTGTCTGATTACTATTTCGAATGCTTCACACTCGGAGCTGCCGGAGAGTTTTCTGGGACGTTGGACACATCGACTTCGGTAAAGCCAGCTGGCCAATCCACGAGGCCGATCGCATTGAAGTGAATTTCCCAAGCAAATGCACGACGTCGAAAAGCCTGAGGCTGAACACTGAGTTGTTTTGGAATACGAGGTCATATGGAGGAGGCATTTTGGTATGGAGGTTGTAGCTTAATAAGAGTCTATCTAGGAGCGAGCAGGCAAAAACTCTACTAGCGGGCCACAGCCCTATCAGCCCTATGAAGGCGGAGATTGCCATCCCCTATCTCAACAAGTTGATTAGTCGAATCAAGTGTGAGAAATACCTAGTTTATTTCTTACTAAATAGACCTAGCGTTGACAAGACTAACAGATAGTAAATAGATTCTAGAATATTCTAGCTGTTAATAATGAATTAATTAACAATAATACGAATACTGTTAATAGATACCTTATATACAAAGTGAGTAAGCGTACAACAGTCTCGCCAGAGATTTTCGCATTTAATTGATTTATCAGCCCGAACCGATTAGAGCTAGTTCTACCCCGTCACTCCGGTACTCAACCAAATCGGAGGCTCCGCATTCGGACTCCGGTTTCTCCTCTAAGAAATCACGTAGCAGGTACCAATCGATGAACATTGCTCCCGAGCTGACAACTATTCAATGCGAATGAAGGCCCCCCTTTTCCCATTGCCATCATTGGTAATAGGATAACAGGACATGCCAAACCTTCAGCCATTGGTGGAGGCAATAACTCCGGTGGTTGGTGTGGGCTTCAGGATAGTGTAGAATATCCGTGGAGCCTCATGTCCACAAGCAAGCCCTATACAATCGAGCTCTCTGCTTATAATGAGTAACGTGGCTGCATGCTCTTCATCGTACACCTGTTAGGCAGGATCCAGCAATTCTTTCATCAATCTACATATGGATGCATATTCTATAGTCCTTCGATATTATAAGTTTCATTATTTTACAAAATCTGGATGATCTTTGGTTGATATCTGATGGTTAAAGCGCGAACTTATCAAATTTCTGTATTCTACTCTACTATATATCACCAGCAGAGATTAGCACTAGGCCCTGACGGGCTCAGTGGTCTGCGTTAGGTTTAAGAGTTCATTATCGTCTTCATCAACTTTGCCTCTATCAACTTTGCCTCTAGCTTCCGAAATCTACAGGGGCCTTCCAGAGCGACGGAGTGGACACAGCACTATCATTCTCTTCTACACCAGTCAAGCATTAAGACCCTGCAACCGCCTCCGAATCAGAGTGTGTTTGTATGATGACTTGACGGGAGTGCTCTAGCGCCGTTACTTCGCTCGGGAACCAAATATGTAGTGAATTCAGAACCGCATGGTGCTTCACGACGGCTTCGCCCCCCCTTTCTAATGGTTCTTAACGCCTCTATAATACCAAGCCCTTCTATGCTTTTCGGAGGTACGCAAAAAAAAGCAATCTCCCTAACAAGCTCTTTTCTCCGCCATCTCAGATATGGAATGTTTGCCGACGCCCGTTCGGAGCACAGAAAACAAAAGACAGAACTTCTATCAATGCCAAGCCTTCCGCGTTTACTGCTGCGTGAATGTCTACTGATCTAGGAAGCTGCTATCTATGCCCGACAGGTCGAAGTCGTTGTACATGTCCGCAGCGAAGATGTCTATCGACTGAGCTAATACGCCCGTAAATTCGGCAGCAGTCTCGTCGAAGAAGCTCAGGGGTCCGTCTACGGTCAGTGCTGCCGTGAAATTACCGTTCATAAAACTTTCCTCGCCTGCTTCTTGGTAACCTTTGACCAGCTGCATCTTATCCAGCGCAACACCCTCCTTCCCCTGGCTTTGCTCGATGAGCAAGTCAACTTTGGCACAGAGTTCGCTCATGATATTGGCCGCGCCCGCCGCGACCGCGAAGCTATTCCCGAAATTCTCAAAAACAGCAACAGAAAGGTCGATGGTGCTTCTAGCCGCCCGAGTCGATTCGCCATGCGGATGCGCCAGCACGAAGCCAACGAGAGTCATGGCTGCATTCACTGCCACTGGAAGGCTTCGTGCCAGCCTGCGAGGATGGATGTTGATGAAAGCACTTGGTGCATCATGTGCGTCAGCGCCATGGCGTGGGCGGCACATTTATTGGCCGTCCTATTCGCAAGAGGAGTATGCGCTGTTGCTGGGGCGAAGGAGATGGAGGGACGATAGAGGTTTGTGCACAAATTGTGGTACATCAGCTCTAGAAGCAAACGCTGGCGCTGCAGCCAGAGCGGTGCAAATTGTTCGATTTTCAGGGCTGATCGGTCTGTGGAAAAGGGGACGCCATTATTCTGACGTTTCGTTTTAAGGGCTCCGGGTACGCCGTTTAGCCATTCTTCTAGCCGATCCGTGATGGACTGGCCGCTGCATACATTGAAGGTGTCGGGATCTCTATCGTAGAAGGTTGTGTAGGCTATTCGGGCTGCCAATATAAGCTTAGTGTTGTGCAGGTTCCACGTCAGCCAGGTGACATTTTCTCCGAGAGGGGCAAAGCTGGAGCCTGAGAGCATGGCAATCTCACGATCATCGGCCGGTAGACTGCATGTAGTACTGGAATCATGTAGTAGAAACGGCCGGCCTAGTTTCATGCTCATCTTGGTCTCCAAGACGTACAGGGTCCACCACAAGCGCTTCCGCATCTCCTTCTCCCGCCGCGGCATGGACCGAGGAGGCTCCAGGTGGAGGCCGAGCATATAAGCTGTCCGCACCGCAAGACCGCAGGCATTATCCGCCATGTTCTGGAAAGATCCACAGCATAGATAGATGGAGCAAAGGATGTGGCACTGCAGCGTTGATATGGTCGGGCTTTCCAAATCAGTTGACAGGAGCGTCTGACAGCGTCGATAATGCCATCGGCCAGCAATGGTGGCATCGGTGTTGCTCACCATGGCCCTTGAGGCAGCGCTGAGTCCGCGTCCGACGTCTGGCAGCCGCGCCATGCCATACTGCATGCAAACTGCAATGACAATGTCCACGAGGGCGGATGGCTTTCGTTTCTCGTCTGATGTTGCCCACAAAGACCGGTAGTGCTCCTTGAACTCGAGCTCATCGAGAATCGGACACGATGTGTAATAAGATTGCCAAAAGAGGCCGAGAAAGTACTCTTCTTGCGTCGGGGTTAGATATTCACCGGCGTTGATGGGGTCGTCTGTTGGGGCCACAAGCTGATCGGCCTGGTCCTCGGCAGAGACGGTAGTCGGCCCATCGAGCAGATTACTCGCCGAGTTAGGAAGCAATCGATGAGCCGAATGGGTTTGGTGAAAGGCAGACGTCAAGAAGGTGTTGATGCGCCCGATGAAGTAGAATAGCGACGATGATCCGTACCATACCTTCTGTGGAGAGCGGGCAGTGCTGATGTGGATGCCCTCCCAGAATATCTTCGGTCGAGGTTCTTCAAGGTCAAGGTCACCCTTCCCAGGATCTTGGTCATCGGGCAGGGATGACGGTAAGCTGGCTGGCGGCGTATGAAACTGATGGACCGGCTTCTCGGCCTTCCGCTTCTTCTCGAGCTCCAGCTCCTGAACTCGCTGCCTTAACCGCTCGATCTCGCGATAGGCATGGGGAATGGTGACGGATTTCATGGCACCACTGTTGCTGCACTGCCCACCCCTTCCCTTACAATTCGAGCGCGGGTGGTCGCTATCACACTTGATGCGATGGACACGGCACCAGTCGCAGGCTCGGGCGACCTGGACTCGTTTCTTCTGCCGGGACCGATGGGGGGGCGGAGAGCTGGGCTGGGGTTGCGGAGTGTCCGGAGAGGTGGAGGCACTGGAAGGAGGCATGCTGACGAAAGTGGTGAACATGATATGATCTTGAGAGCGTGAGATGAGGAGACCAGACGATAAAGACGAGGGGCGAAGGGGCTGCAGGGGGAAGGGGTTCAAATTATGGGATGAGAAGGACAGCCGGCGCGAGAAGTGGTGGTTCTAAGCGGGATGACGGCAGGCTGAGCAGTTCGACACATGAGGGGATCCGGAGCTTATAAGAAGGCGATAAGTGCCACTTTGACAGCTTGTCAGCTTATCAGGTTGCAGGGTTGGAATCCTAACGGGAAGAACTGTACGTTGGTGACTAGGTTCCTGGTTGGCTGGAGAATCTCTCATAATGCTGACTCAGCTTACAAACCCCTGTTAGGTACTGGTTGCCTCAGGTTCTCAGGTGTTCTAACCGTCTGAGAACCTGAGGCAAAGGTACTGAATATCTTATTGTTGGAATTTCAGGTGTGATTTGGTTGGTAATCTCCGCCCTACAAGGCTAGGGGCCGCTAGTAGAGTAATACCGACTATGCGCCTAAGGTAGACATCAATACGATGTCTAAAACAAGGCTCGATGGCAAAAGAAAAAGAAAAAGAAAAAGCAAAAGAAACCACCAGACTGGAAGAAACAGGCGAGACTTCAATTTCTTCCTCGCCAAATTGTTTCCGACCTGGAATCGTTATCGCAGAATCCATTATGGCTTGCTTGCGTCGTCTCACCACAGTAACGACATCGCTAACTCAAAACGAAGTCGGAGTTTATCCCTGCCCTCGTGGCGTTCACGACAAACGGACATATAAACTTGCGCGTCTTCTCTTTCAAGACAGAAACCAGTCCTCTTCAAGCTTCTCTCGTTGCAAATTCACTTCTGGTTTTTCATTGCAGCAACACTCATCCCTTCATTTGAACAATAACTTTCATTGAGTCTTTGCACATCAATATCATTGCCCTCGCTTTCCTGACCGACAAGTTTAGGAAGGGCCTATCGGGCACCAGCTTCGTCTGAGCTATACATATATATTTATGTTTTGTTTGGGCAAACTCGGCGCTCCCTAGCAGCCTCCAGGGCTACATTCTGCCCTGGTGGCCGGCATGAGGTGCCAAGTAATCCCTCTATCTATGCGACTGAGTCTATAAAGTGGGTGGGTGGGCAAAAGCACGTTTCTAGCCGAATTCAAAGGGATGAAGGATAGAAACAGGAGATGGGAAGCCTATTTATACCCCCGGTTCTCCGCTTAGTTGCCGAGGCTGTTTCCGTGTCAGCCACTTTCCATGACCTTCCATGGCGTCACTCCGCTTGCCGATAGCCTTCAGTCAAGCTGGCCTATTCAAAGTCGCCTTGGCTGCGTCTCTTGTCTCTCACGTCCAGGGGGCACTTTTTGGTTCTTATTTTGGAGTCCCTGGAGACAACGTGACCTATGACTACCTTGTCGTTGGTGGCGGCAACGTTGGCCTCACGATTGCCACAAGACTGGTAGAGCAGAACGCTGGCACCGTTGCAATAATCGAGGCCGTCTCATTCTACGAGATCAGCAACGGAAATATAAGCCAAGTGCCTGCTACAGATGGCTTTTTCGCTGGCAAGAGCCACCATGACTTCCAACTTCTGATTGATTGGGGATATGACACCACCCCTCAAGTGATAAGTGGGAAATACTCGAAAATATGGGGATATATGGAATAACTTGCTAATGTCAAATTCAGGGGGCGTTGAATGAGTCAATTCATTATGCTCGCGGCAAAACCTCGAGTGGTTGCTCTGCCAGAAATTTTATGGTCTATCAGCGCGGCTCCAAGGGATCGTATCAGAACTGGGCAGACGCCGTCGGAGATCAGAGCTACACTTGGGAGAACTTCCTCCCGTACTTTCAAAAGAATGTCAACTTTACACCTCCCGATATGAACCTCCGGTTTGCCAACTCAACTCCCGAGTATGATGCCGAGGCCGCCGCCAGCAATGGCACTGGGCCCCTTTCAGTAACCTTCTCCAACTACGCCCAAGCTTTTGGTACCTGGGCAGCCCAGAGATTCGAACAAATCGGCGTACCAGTCTTCCGCGGGTTCTTGAGCGGAAAGCTGAATGGACAATCCTAATCTAAATTTGCCCTGGATGCCGAAACGATGCATTGAGAATCTTCTCAAACATCATTCCTCACCAAGGGCCTCGAGAACCCTGCCCTCAAGGTGTTGGAATACGAGGTCATATGGGGGCATATTGATATTTTGGTTGTTGCTGTTAGGAGTCTATCTAGGAGAGAGCAGGTGAAAACTCTACTAGCGGGCTTCAGCCCTACCAGCCCTATGAAGCGAAGGTTACCAATTCCCCTATTTCCAACAGGGCTGTGACAGAATGAGCCGCAAGACCTTTACTTCAGAGGTCAGTAGTTCTTCGGATTAACAGCAGAATGCCCGAGATTGGGAAGTGAAGAATATTACTCGCAGCGGAAGTGTAAGCCTTCATGTCTCCGCGTGACCCAAAGCGAAGAAGCATGACCAATGCCGTATCTCTTGATAGAAACACGCGAGTTAGGTTTCGGCAGAGACCAAACGCATAGACCCTTAGCAAAGAGAAAAGAGCCCTCCCTCTGCTCGAACAAGGGGTTCTACGAACGAAACCCTCGGAAATCAGCACCCATAAGAAGGTCCAGCTTGACTGGAGGCTATCGGCAAGCGAAGGTGGCTAGCCGGCTTGGCTCGGCCAATGCCGGCCGCTAGAGAACAAGGAGATTAAGCAGGGAAAAGGGGATAAATAGGCCGTTCCCCCTTCTGTTTCCCCCATCATCTCTTCCTGTTTCTCCATCCCTTAGGATTCAGCCAGAAACGCGCTTTTGCCCCACCCACCCACTCCATAGACTCAGTCGCTTAGATAGAGGGAGTGCCTGGCACCTCAGGGCGGCTTCCGGGGCAAATTTTAGCCCTGGAGACCGCCAGGGGCCGCCGGGTTTGCCCAAACACATATAATATATATTCGTTCAAACGGAGGCGATGCCCGATAGCTGCATATTATAGTACTACGTAGTTGAATACCACGGGCGTGAGGCGCTTGTCAGACCTACACAGCTATCAATCCGAGAGCTTTGTCAATGTGTGTCCTATTCCCGCATTATCCTAGAATTTGTATCTTCATTGATAGAACCTTCATCCGAGAGTTCTAGTAGTCATTTCTGTTGATCAGAAAACATGATCTATGCCAAACATCAAATTTTTCCGAGATTTAATGTTAAGATGTGCGTGAATTAAAGCTTAGTTACATGTAGTTTTTACGTTTCTTTTACTATGATTTTTTATTCAAACTATCAGTCATATTATAGAAATCAATAGTTTGAGTAAGTACATTTAGTAAGGGAAAAATTGATAGATTGAGTCAAACTGTTAGTAGGGTGAAAGTTAGAAAAAGTTAGAAGATATTGTACTGAGTTGGTAGCGAGTAGCGGATAAACATATCGTGAACTTTGAGATTGTTGTTCACATTCAAGCTTCATGATCGAATAATGATTGCTCAAGCTCACAAGTTCTAGCACAGACGTGAACCTGTTTGTCTTGCTTTCACATGAGAAGTAGTTCGAGCAGTGTGATCGAGAGCAAGTTGATCTATAAGGGCTTCTTTAAGTCATAGACAGTTTGTTCATAGTTTGAAAGAGAGATATCAGTATTCCGTCATTACTGCAATGTCAAGAAGATTCACATGAGTCTTTGTTTAGTTTGCAGCAGGCTCGACGCTTTCAGAGCCTATTATATGATTATATCAAGCCGTCAGAGCTCAATGCTGTTCTTTTGACCTTTCTGTGTCTTTAATTCTTACTGGGCACGGTCGTCTTTGACAAGAGATCGGACACTCAGGATCAAGCGATCCGCACCAAGAATAAGATGAACGAACTTGAGAGCAGCCTCGAAGTCCAGCCGAACTTTTGACTCTTCGTAGAACAACATTGTGACCTTATAACGAAGGCTTGTGTTCCCTGGAGGGTTGGGTTTCATCCTGATGAGTTGATGTGTCATAGCTGTAATGAAAGGTCTGTAAGGTTAACGGATCATGCGAATTATTATTTGAAGTTGTCAATGTTGCAGGAAATTCCTTGGCTAGGGAATGGAAAATGTTAACATTCTTTTGTTGCTCAAGTTCCTGGCGCGCCGCGAGGCTGTATTCGTGACCTCATCTGATTTCGTTGCTACAGAACGATCTTAAATCTATCGTTCAAGTTACACTTCAATATACCAATTCCTCGTAAGTACCTTCAGAGAGAAATTAGGTCTGTAACGCTGTACGACGGCTGAAGTAACCATAGAACTTAAAAAGAACCATAGGAATGGTACCTTCAGGCAACGAGAAGAGACGCTCGGGCCGCGAAACCGAGGTCAGGGCTATGTCATCATTATAACCTACCCTCATTAAAATTCAAGCCATTGCTCAGTCTCAGCACATTCAAGGACTCCGACGCCCACTATTCTTCCAAGGCGAGCGAGCTCAGATTTGAACCACAATCTCTGCTTGATATCCGCATCCCCAGCTCCAAGGCCCGAAGCAATAGTCAAAGGCCATACTATCAGACTAACCAAATATGGCTTGATGCCCTCGTCTGCGCTCAGCGTGATCGAACTTTGATGGGAAGACGAGTTGCAATTATCTGTAACCTTGAATCTTTGGAGACAGAAGGGCACGCTAGATGCTAGATCATTGGCCATGATTTCTATATGAGAAAGGCATTCCAAACGGTGCTCAGGAGACAAATCGTCTGGACTCGGGTGACTGAGTGCAAGTATCCTCAAGCGTGTATCATTAATAAGCATTCTCGTGGCATAATATAGATTCCAGACGGCTGCGTATGCAGGACTTGAGTAGCTGTAGACTACTGGGGAATAGAAATCTCGCATAGGCCAAGGATAAGGGTCCGACAGAGTATGTCGCTGGTAACACCAAGTGCTTGGGAAGTGGGTTCTCCAGTCTTGCAGCGCCTTATCAATGTCTTGCGCCTCTTTGTTGAGCTCTTCAGCTGTTAAAGTAAGCTTATAAGATGTGCGCTGTGGGCTAATATTGTCCTGGAGAAGCGAGGACAATCGCTGACGGACACCGGTAATTCGTACAACGATGCCATCATACTCAAGCTCTAAGCCATGCTCGCCGAAAGAGCCGCCTTGTAGCATTCATCTCGGCAACGCGAGATGTCTTAACAAAGCGGATCTGATCATCCCACGTCTGGTATGCTTAATGACATTCGTCGCCGGCTGACTGTGACTGAGATGGTCTTTCCAGACACTCAGTATTGCCAACGCCCCGTCATGATGCAAGAAGCTCTGTAACGTCGTAGTAAATGAAGTTTTCCGGTTGAGATGACTAGGACAGTGTACTGAATCCTCGTACCGACTCATGAAATAGATCGCAAGCAAGTAGGCGTCAATATTTCCCTTATCCAAAGACAGAATTGTCGCTTGTGCAATCTGTAGAAGTCGGTAATATTTCCTAGAAGCTTCTATGGCTGCCGGTCCATGCCGCTGCGTTCGCGAAAACACCGCTAGGGCCACGGAAGATAGAGCAAGATCGAGTATCGGAAACTTCGCTCTAGACATCAATACTGGCATCAAATCACCAGAAAGACCCTTTGAAACGTTTGGGGCGTCTTTCAGTGTCTGTAAATGATAGTGCATGTAGTACATAATTGCTTGTGATTTCAGATCGACAAGTGGAGGTTGCAGTACGACGCTTAGGTTGTTAGTTGGCTCTACCGTGGAAGTTTCTACTGCCGAAGTCTCTACTGCCGAAGTTGAGCGAGGTCCTCTGGGGCGCTTTTTGGAACCGCTTGCATAGGAGTTCTCGATGTGGACCACGGGGTAAGTTTGTCCGGCTCTCATTCCATAGCAATTTCGCTGGGATTTCATGCATCTCTGACATACTGGCTGGGCCTCATCACACTGCAGTGACGGGTTAGCTACCTTTGTAGAAGCGCAACGGGTCGCTTGCCTTGATCCGTCGGATCTTGCATGGCTGGCATCCTGCACTCGGAAATGGCATGACACTTCCCTCAGTCTGATTCAAAGAGTCGTCAGGGTCATGCTAGGGAAAGAGAAAGAACCGAAAACAGTCGATGCGGCGTATACAAGCAGAATATTCTGTTCTTGACGTGTTTTTTAGGCCAACTATAGATTCTCTGCAAGCATGCATATCAATTCCTCGCATGTATCTCCCGAAGGGGTCCAGGCCCTTTTAAGTTATGACATTGCATGTTTCCGGTGTTAAGGAAAGATCTTAACCCCGTCCGATTCCTCGTGGGTTTCTCCCGAGATGAACTAGCTCATGCAGCTCGAATGTAACTCAGCAGAGTGATATGCGGCTGGGTATTTTGATCGATTCAACTAAAACATCGCACGTTAGTCCCCTAAATATCTTGGAAATGGCTTCAACAGTCGTTCTCATTACTGGTGAGTGAGAGTATCAGGTGTAAATTTGAGATTAATCAGCTGCTGACAAGAACGTTATAGGGGCCAATTCTGGAGTGGGCTTCGCGACAGCAAATGTGATAGCCTGCACATCGGAGAACTTTCGTGTCATCACGGCCAGCCAGTGCCTAGTAAAGGCAAAGAATGCAATGTCAGATACTCAGGCAGCTGGTACAAAAGGCCCTCTGTCGACTGTGCAGCTAGATATCACCGACGAAAGATCAATCGAACAAGCCGTCACATTTGTCCATGAAAAGTTTGGATGAATGAACGCACTAGTCGACAACGCCGCAGTCGGCGGTAGCGATCTAGATGTTTAAAATTCGCCCCAAGTATGCTTGAACACCAACGTTGTTGGAACGGTGGTGGTTTCTGCAACTTTTACACTATTATTGCTCCGGTCTCCAACGTCATACTCTGTCTACGTGAGTAATGGTGTGGGATCAATGGCCCGGGTTTCTGATCCTACTTCGATTATCTACTGCAGCCTGTCGAATGGAGAAGCTTATCGAGCAAGCAAGGTCGCCCTCAATATAATTGCGTTGCAGGAGTCGAATGAGTACAACGGCACAGCCCTAAAGGTATTCGCCGTGGACCTCGAATTCGTATGATTAAATCTTCGTGGTCAAAGCGAAGAAGCCAGGAGTGGATGAGGCAAAGCTGGAGATCCACGAGTATCTGGAGAGACAATTTTGAGCTTTGTAAAAGGGGAGCGAGATGCAGATGCAGATTGGTTTCTCTATAGGGGTGGTGTCTATCCTTGGTGACGATGTAGCCTTTTTCCAATTCTTACAAGTTTGGTTTAGCATTAGGGCTAAGTCCGAAGAGGCGGTGCAGATGTCTCAGCTAAAAGTTTCCGTAAATTGCTATAGCATTAAAGGGCGCCGCTCAGCCTCAGGATCTCCCTAGTAGATAGCAGACCTATAAAATCCGATTCGCGCAACCTGTTTAGAACGCCGGCAAAGCCATGAGACGAACATGGTCGAAATAAGTGCCAAATTTTGCTGAAAGGCCCTCGCACAGGATTTCCGTACTGATTTTCCCTCTCTTGGCCAAGATGAGCTGCTCCTTTTGTCGTTGATTCGTGGCCTAAAGGCTCTGCCGTGGGAGAAAACCGCTGAGGAAGTTGAGAAGCATATATGCTAAAGACTCCAGGTCGTCGCGGCGGTACTACACGAGGATAGTTATTAGCGTTCAAGGTAAAAGCGGCAAGGAGGTTGCTCTTCCCAATGGCCAAAGTTCCCTCACCTTCTTTCTCTTTTGGAGTGTGCAGAAATATGGCTATGCAGTCCATCGTACCGTTATGTCAAGCACCAGACGGTAGTCGCTAGTATGAATCATGAGTCAAACATTGAAAGATCACTTGGAAAAAAGCGTGAGCAAAGCGGTAGTGACTACTCAGCAAGGGAGTTATCGCTGACTAGAAGCAGACTATCGATATCTTCTACCAGGCCTTTGAAGCCGTCGTCCTTGCCACTCCTTCTGTACGGATCCCAGGGCGCCCTCTTTGCAAGCTCCGCTACTCCCTTTGCGGCAACCCCCTCAGCATCTTCCTGCCATACCTTCGGCTTCTTCTGCATCACGCTCTCTAGCACTTCAGCTAGAATGCTTGCGAACTTTTTATCGTGAGCATTCTCACCAAGCAATAGCACATGTGCGGGTCTCTCGTAATACTGATTCTGTATCATTATCTCTCCAAGGCGGTCCCGCACCAGCTCCCAGTAATAGTCCTGGCTCAAATAGTCATATCTGGCGTTATAACCTAATGTAAAGTCTTCCAAATTCCGGTATTGAGGTTCAAAGAGGGAATAGGCCGATTTAGTGATGGAGAGTGATACTGTGAGCGCGGACTGGGTGTACAAGACCGCCATTACTACCTTCTGTCCAATTATCCAGCTCCCGTTTGCAAGTGATCATATCGGTGTAGTTCGAACAAAGACCTAAACCGTAGCCCGCATATGCGGCACTGGTCTCGCGCAGTGGTTTGTCTCGAAAAGGCAGGTCGATAAATTGCAGATCAAGGTATTCGAAAGCGTCCAGGATATCTTCTTTGTAAAGCGCGAGAAGGTGGGGTATTGCCGTTGCGGCAGAGCTAGTTCCGTGTCCAAGGTGGTCTTCAACTGCGTCCTGCAGACTTTTGAGCATAGCGGCGAGGACGGCAACATCTTCGGAAGCGGGCAGACCAACGGCTTTGCGAGCTTTGCGTTTCACTTGCCGGGGTTTGTCTTTGATGAGCTCATTAAGGTTGGAGTAGGGGGGCCTGAAGACAGCCATCAGCTTCTGCTCACTCATTTGCGCGGTCTCTGGAAACACACGTTGGGTGCTGGGAAGACGCCAGAGAAAGACGCTTGAACAACTCATGATACTCGGGCTCCCCATCAACTTTCACAACCTTCACTCTCGAGCCATTGCGGTAGCTCACGGCAGCAATTCTGTCGCTTTGTCAATCGAAAGCTGTGTAGATTTCCTGAAGGTGTCAGATCAAATCCTACGCCGACTGCTGCTTCGTGGACAGGATCACAGTCCAAGAAGGGCCTCATAGGCGCCTGCTGCTTGATAAATCGCGACTCGCTAAGGCAGCAGAGGGCCAATTCAATGATGAGCAGCAAGGACGCTTGCATGGTCAATGGGGTGTAATGAGGACGATGTGAACTTGAAGCAGCGATGGGTGTAAGTGTGTAGATTCTATTGCCTCAGGAGTCAGGACTCAGACGTGTTTCCGTAGCTAAGCCCCTTCGGGTTAACCCCTTCCCTTAAGCCCCTTTGGGTTAGCGACCCTCTGGATGACTTCGCAGCCAGTTGAGCGAAAGTGCATCATGTGTGAGCGGAGTGAAACGCGGCACCAATATTTAATTCTTATGATTGTCAGTATCTGATCTAATGCCAAACCATCACCAACCTTACCCAACTTACATCTCATCTCGCCTCGCCTTATATTGCCATCTCGATGCTCTAGCCAGGATGATACAACCATTTTGGAGTGGCCTACAGTTTCAATTCATACCCATCATCCACATTCTTTCTCTCGCGGCTTCAAATCGAGTTTCCCTGTTTTGAGCATTGCATGCATCCTTCTTGCTTTGCCCGAGACTTTCGACTCCGACGCCTAAGCCATTCGCTCATTTTCAATGAAAGGGGGACACACGTAGAAGATGCCCGGCCTTAGGAGAGGAGATGGCACCTATATTCGTCAATACTCTTATGCCGCTGTCTTGCAGATGCAGATATCCCTAATCAATAATCCGAGATCTGTTTCCGGGAAACGCGGAGACGTTCTTTCTGACCTACGGCTAATATATAAGATATAACTCAGGCTATGAGTAGCCTTCGGCCTTTCCCTTTTCCTCCTTTCTTCTCGGTTGATTTCCCTACAGCCCATATTGGATAATACCGGGTCTTGGATCTAGAGTGTACTTGATGCCTGCATTCCACAGAGTCTATGATTGAATACCGGACGAGACGCTCACGGCGCAGTCTACCTTTCATCTGGTTCTTGTGTTGTTACTGTATGGGGGCTAAACGGCGCAGTCTCTATCTCATGTCAAGTGGCATTGGGGACATGGAGATGCAATGCCTCCCTGCCCGATTGCGCCGCCGTATCTTCGTAAATGTATCTTCAATCCCACATTACTATAACAAGTCCATTCCTGGCTCTCATCAACTTGCACCAACTTCATTTCACAAACCTCAACATGCACTATCTCATCCTTCCTATAATTTTTCAACATTGTCGACTCCTGTATCTTCCACTCTTCTGCTGGTGTCGACTATAGGAGAAACTACGCGAACGATGCAAGCAGATCAGATGCCTGTGCTGTAGCCATCGACGTCGCCAACAAGTACCTCGACAACGTGATATCTGGAGACCTCAAAAACACCATTGATGATATCCTTGCAAGCGCAAACGTCAAACCAAACTCCAATTTCCTCCACTACGTGACTGGCTATGCCATGTTCTTCAACCTGAACGACGATTGGTATAACACTCACTCCTTCGGTGTTTTCAGCTGGCCTCCCCTCAGCCACGTCCTTCGCTCAGACATCAACGCCCTTGTCGCCAAGCTCAACACTGCCTACCAGACAACCATTCAAAATTATCCCACCAAAAATGTTCGTTTTGTCTCCATTGACACCGGCTTTGATGGCCATAGGTTCTGCGAAAGCGGCAGCACACCCTACCGGCAATACTTCGACAGCAACGTCTGGTTTTGAAATATCTCGCCACCGGTTCACCGTTGCCGAAAACGCCAACGACACCGACATCGAGAACGCTCTTCAGGCCGGATTGAAGAATGGCACGATGTCCGCCTTTAGCAGCGGTACGGGCTCTGTATCAGACGGCTGAAGATTACGTCCCTTTCATCCTAACATCGACGGCCACAGTCATTAAGAATGCCATCATGGCACAAATGAAGGCGGATAAAATACCATAAGCTAAAGTTTAAGAAGTGGAATAACCGTTACGCTGTCGAGTCTTGGGAATCTCCTCCTGTTTGAGTATTACCTGCGAATTATCTTGTAGATCCTACCCTGTTGCTTGTGCATGTTTTTTCCGGTTGGAGCTTGTACATGTAATCAGACTTTGCTCCTTTTCCCGTCCATAGCTGCTGACCAGTCCAAAATTCTAGGTCAGCTGTTCCTCAGAAAATTCCTCTTGCAAAGTGCACATGCGACCTTCTATGTCGACGGGCCACAGCCGGCAGTGGTAGTGGCGAAGCATGCGCATCATCCACTCATTATTTTTGCTATAGTTTCTTTACGCTCTCCACCACGATTGGCTAAAAACAGTATAGAAACCAACGCTGCCGTCTGCAAGGTGGCCTATCTCAGATCAGCGAGTTGATAAATAGAGACGTCGAATGTAACCGTTTTTCCTTCGGTCACGAGAGCAACCATTTCACAATTGCGACTGATCCCGGCGCTGTCAAACCTCAGCATGAGAGATTGGCTGATAGACGGCACTATGTCCCCCACCTCATGCTTGAGAGGCATGTTACTCCTTCAGACCTAAGTCGTTTCCCACTGTGCTATATATACACTGCGAATCTTTTTCTGATCTGGAAATCATTTAATGTTTACCCGTTGTACCGATCTTCGTGTGTTCTCTATCCTTATGTGCTTTGGTGTTCATCACTTCGATGTAGGCTGCGTATGGGGTGGGATGGGTTGAAGCAATCACAGTGCGCGGGCATACAGTATATCTTGTGGCTGCCGGGAAACACATAACGATTGCAGAGCAACATCGTCAAGGATACAGAAAGCGTGTGGGATTATGGTTGGCTCGGTTTGATTTTGCATAGCTGGAGAGGCTTTGATTCTAGCTCACTGAAGTTCTTCGATGCTTCTAATGGCGACTTTTGAGCGCCCGAATAAGGCTACAGTTTTGCTATAATATGACCCTTCTCAATCCCAAAACCCATAGCACTCAAGAGCTTCAACTTCAAGCACAGAAGATATACATGATCTTTTCCCACACGCGTTTAGACCTCCGTCGCAACCACTAGTGACCTTTCAGGTCTGCAAGGCATCAGAACCCGTCAGGATGGCGGTGACTTCCCCAGCCGTAAGCGATATATTCGACGGAGCTAAACGAGGGAGCGAAAGTACTCTTTCCCTAAAGCCGTTGGATAGGAAAACCAAAGCAAGACTAGCATACTGCCACCACGCCTGCTCTCCGCTCGCCACGGCTGTCGCTTTCTTCCCCAATCGCTCCCCGGCCGATGTCACCAAGTCGAGCATGAGCGAGTATGAAGAAGATGGGCGGTTAAGACACTTGTCTTGGGGACGTGACCGTGACTTGAAAGATTCGTTTCGAGCCAATCTCCGACCTTCCTCCCACGTTCCTGTCGCGCAGACACTCCTGTACAATCGCCTGCGCTTTTGCCACACATGACCAAATCGTGAAGCGGTCCGTTATGCCGACCGGGGGCGCAGCAGGTTCCCAAACCCCAACTTCGACCGAGCACGTGCCATGTGTCCATGATTTGATTGTAGCGTAAGATCTTGGAACTTGCCAGGTTCTGACCTTTGTTAGATCTGGGTCAACCAGCATCTTGTCGATAGCCTTCACACAATCGTCTTTGGTGGGCGAAGGGTCCATTGGTATCTGTCGGAAGCAATGAATACCCCGATTCTGAACGGGTACGCTTGAGTTGTAGAGTATAAGAGATGGTTCTATGTCGAGATTGAATGGAATGGCAAGGACTCTATACGAGAGAATGAATGTTATGTTAAAGAGGTATAGATTTAAATTCTTCATGATGAATTGCTCCTAATTTGGCTCTTGAGACAAGCAAAGCTTCTACTTTTCTGTTGCAGAAATGAACAGTCGAGAAATTTCCAAGTGCAAGGGGAGTTGAAATAGATTGCGCGATTTCAACTTGTCGCATAAAGTCGATTCCGTTCAAAAGCCCACGGGAACGAAGAAGAAGCGACTGCAGAAGCGTTTGCAAGCACCCGACGCGCATCAATATGATAGTAACACTCTATAGAGATTCAAAGTGGGGGAATACGAATTCTCCACTTGGGCGGCCTTCTGTCTTCACAGACCATCACCCTCTGACGATGCTTCTTCGTCTTTGGCAGAACTCGAACATAGCGCCCAAAGAAAGGAGTGGTTAAGTACAGTGCTATTGTTGCAAGACATACATCTAAAGACACGACACTGATGAAGAGAAAGCAACTATTCAATTCCTCATAACATGGCATTAGAAATTATGCACGTATCTGCAAAGCGGGACGACTATGTTTAGACTAAACTCAGAGAAAATGCCTTGAGTTAGCTTGTAGTAATTAATCTGCCAGATGATGTACAAGGTACAGATAGAATGTCAGTATTATATAGGTTGTTGAAGCGATGGAAAGCTAAGTATCTGAAGGTGAAAAGTGTACTGGCATGGCTCAGCCCTATGGGGCGGAGAATACCAACTCCGTTTACCAATACAGGTACAAGTACTCCTCATTTCGCCCACTAATGACTCCAATAGATCTTCAGGAACCTCGTTCCAGGCCTCCTGCACTGCATTACGAAGCTGTCTGTAGTTCATTTTTGGATTACCATAATTCCTTTATAGATAATCCTTCATCCAGTCCCATATTGACTCGATGGGATTCAAATCAGGTGAATATGGAGGCCGAAATATAGGATGTATATGCGTTCTTTCAGCTCAGTTTGCGTGAATTTAGCCCTGTGACCAGAAGCTCCGTCCTGCATCAATAGTAGCTTCGGGTGCATGTGTAGCCAGCCATGTATGAGCGGTACAACGTGTCAACTGTAGGTTTCTTGACCAATAGTCCCAAATTCTTTCTCCCAGAAAAAGCCTGAGCCTTTGCCCAAAGCCCCTGAGAAACAGCCCAAAACATTCATCCTTGTTTCTTCGGTATCTTGTCCACGGCACATGTAGGATCCAGCTCTTCACCTGATCTTCTGGTGACATAGGTTTTAGAGTGATTATCACCTGTGACCCAGGTCTCATCTGTTCAAAGTATAGAGTTCCACTGATCTGGTGTTCAATCCACGTGTTCCAAAGCCTAGGTCAAACGTTTCTGTCGATTGGTCTCTGAAATGTGAGGCTTCTTACGAGCTACATAACGAGAAAATTCAGCTCGACGTAGGATATCGAATACCTGACGCGCGGTGGTGATGTATGTCATGCCTAAAGCTTTAGGTATGCGTGACCAGGTCATTTGACGACCTGATATAGTAGACGTGACGAAGTCAACGATTGTATCCACGTCTTGTTGACATACTACTATTGGCCTTCCAGGACGTTTTTGGGGTGTGACTTTTGGCTCACTAACAGTGTACTGCACCTGACGTTGACTCCAGTTCATGTAGGCTGCAATTGCTTCGTAGGTTCAGCCAACGGAGCGAAGCGTGTTGATTTTGATGCGTTCATCACGTGTAAGATGCGATTTAGGGGTCGACGGAGGCTCTGGAGCCTCTGAAACTGAGGCCTGAGCTGAGGTCTGAACTGAAGTGTCCATAATTACTTGTAAATTGTATGATGATTTGGACGCGTGTGTAAAATATAGTGGTTTGAACGCGTATGAAGGACCAAAATAGCGATGCATTTGACCCCTGCAGCCCGGCCCTACCGTAGTACTGCAGTCCTTGACATCAACCCTCGCGGATGTAGCTTTGCCGCCACCCTTCCCGCATAGCCTCCAACTCCTCTTGCCGAGCATTTCCTCATTTCCCCACATTCTTGGGCGCATAGCCCTTTTCAAGTCCATTGTCTTTTCCCCTGCCCTGCCTGCCTCGCAATCTTCGTCAGCTGCCTCTGCAGTCCCAATCTCTGTGGGCTAATCTTTCTCATACTGCGCTCTAAGTCTGGTAGCGGAAGGCGCGCATTTGCTTCCGCCTCTGCGTATCTTCCTTCCCTGATTAACGCGAGCCTAAGATTGCCTCGTACCGCCCAGAAAGCCTTGCCCGGCGGACCCTTCACCGTTTCCATTTTGAAACTCCAGCGCATGACGCCACATCTGTTCTTCTGTACATCCCATCCCTGCTCGTTCTGCAGCAAGCCTAAGTATGTATTTTCTTCACCGGATCGGGCGCAAAAAGAGCTCTTAGCCCTCGCGCTATCGGTCGAAGAGCTGGTATCATTTGTACTTCCGTCAAGTCCGAAATGCTTGATACTGAGACGTAGCGGTCGGACTATCAACGTCGCAAGACGCAAAGGACGTGAAGTGGTTCACAGAGCTGCAGGAGAAAGGCTTACTGCTGGGGCCAGAATAGCAGGGGGGTGTGTTGGCGAGGCTGGTGTTGGCGAGGCTGGTGCTGGACTGTCCGAAAAACCCGAGCGGGCACTTTCTGACTTCGAAAAATGGTCCCTGGCTCCTTTCGAGACGAATACAGTGGGCTAGGGATGGACAGGAAAAACGGGCACAACAGTCTGATGAGTGGCCTCATAAATGTTGCCGACCTCGGTACTGTTAGGCGTATAGAATCTTGGTATCCATCGGGAGCTTAGCATCCTGGACTTCAGTTGGAAGATGCTGATGTCGATGTGATCAGTAGTCTAGTATTGGAGTCTCCTGTTTTTTTTTAAATATCAGTGAAGGTAAGTAGATTCTTACACATTTATTAAGACACATTCTCAAAAATGAGATGACATCAACCTTGAAGTTTGATGAGTGAGGTTGGTTGAATCAGTATTGATATTCAAAGCATGGTGTGATACTGTAGCATGCACCACATAGAACATTATATACGAGCATCGAAGCTCTAGAAGGCTTGCTTGAGATAATGAGAACATGCAAAGGCATAGAATATGTTGCATGGGTGCCTAGTCGGTACCTTTCCTCTCTTCGATGCCATCGTGGCACTTCCAGAAAGCCGTGGGGCCAGCGGGACCATGTATGTCGTAATCCCTAAGTCCAAGCCTTCAAAATTGAGTGCGCAAATACTTGGCCAGTGACTTACTTGTCAAACCAATAACCCAAGACCCCTCGAGCAGATTGTATGCCGCCTATTTGAACACCTTCGCTCCGCCATCGTTCCTCGCTTGTAAATTTCAAGTCAGCATTTTTCTGCCACTTGTTCTGGCGTCTCAGGAGTTGATGCTGATTCGTGAACTGACCCGTGGATGACGGACATTGTCGTCCATCTGACCTCGCCCTTGGGTGTCAATCTCACAGTCCCTAGGTGGAAAGTCAGTACACTGCCTTACCAATTCATACTGTGTATTTAACCTCGAATTTTTGAGTTGGCATTTGGGTCCCACGATGGTCTTAGTGCTGATGAGATGCCTTTGAAGTGAACAACTGGAAGGTCCTGGCCATCGTCTTCTCCTGGAGGTTTGATCTTCGTAACTCCGATCTTCATAGTGATGAAGCGAGTGGCCTCTTCCCTATCAAGTGGTGGCCGTGGCTGACCAGATGCAGGCTGTTCTTCGGGGAAATTAAAGTTGTAAAGCTCTGTATAGTCAAGAAAGCATACAACGCGCAACCAGGTGCCGGTGACATTATACGGATCTTGGCTTTCCAAAGATACCATTGGCTCATTCGGTAGGTGGTACGACTTAGGAAAGTAGCTGTAGGGGTGGGCACCAGCAAAAGCTTGATCCCAAGCTGGAATAGGATCGGAATATGGGCCGGCGTCACGTTTGTTGAGATTCATATTATGGTCTAGAATTATCATTATTGACTCAAGCTTTTCCCAATCTACTTCTAGCGATCCGTCATCAATGAAGGGTCCCCAGAAGGTACCATCCGTGTGCTGCCGTAGATCGTAGACTCGCGAGCGTACGTAAGGATGGATCGGTAGGTTATTGTAGCGTAAGTTGTACCGGGAATTGGTTGTAGGATTTTTCTGGATATATCTGACAGGTACACCATATAGGCAATGTAGTTTAGCGCAGATTTGTTGACGTTTGAGAAGTAACCTATCTGGTCCGCTGGCTGCTACCAGAGGTGGTAGGTTTGGGCTGAGTTGGCTCCTAGGAGTAGCAGTGTGGCTATCGTGGCGACCTACGAACACATGGCTCAAGTCATCTGACTCTTCGGAGGTAGCCTCCATAATTTCCTGTTGATGGTTACATTGGGAAGGATAACTAGATGCATGCAATGTGGCCCATTGGTAAAGAGAGGAGCCGCAAAGAATGGTTAGAATGTTCTGCTCCATGCGGAATTGTTCATCGAGGAAATCGAGATTGCGAGATGCTTTCGAAGTCGCATTTCCCTTACATGACTGTAATAGAGAGTCTATGGAGTTGGCGATAATCTCGCTATGCCTTTCCTATTCTAGGTGTTGGTAACATCTTGATGGAATCTGAAAGATGAGAATACCTTCATAACGGCATCTGTGGACTCTAGGATCTTGCGAAGCTTGACGAGCTTCTGCAGCTCTCTGTCCCACGATAGCTCATCATTATTCGACTTACCATGTAGTTCATGGGCTGGATTATCCTGAACACATCAGCAATATCGTCAAGCAGAGTTGAATAAGACCTACAAAGTCTCTCAGGTATAGTTCCTTCCAGAGTAGGCGATCGCTCTTGATGAAGCTACCTAGATCACGACAACAGCATAATCGAGCCAGATCAGAAGGATCAACATTGGTCAAAATCCGATGCAGCACCTCGTAAGGTAGATCAAGGAGATTATGGGCCATTGTAGGAGGTACGCCCTCACAATGCTAGACAGGAGCGACAGTGTATTCGAGGTTGAGGTTGAGAAGGAGGTGGTGATATCACGGGAATATGAGGGTGGACGGATATCCGTAAATGCCGAGCTTAATTCCGAGATAAAAACGGAAGGTTCCCATTGGCCAACAATATTAGTCATGGACATGAAGCTATAAACAACATTCTGAGCAACCAGGTCAAGCCGACGAATGCCCCGAGCCTTCAATAATACGTGCACCATCCTTCTTGTCGACATCAAAGCCATCAGAAGTGACGTGTAGCATATCCGTATGCTCCATCTTGAGACGTGCAAATTCCTTCTCGGTCTCCCGTACCCATAGCTTATCAGACGCGAACAGCGGATCCATCTCCTCGAGGCTGCCTTTCTTCGTCTCGGGATAGAGACAGTACACCACTGGGATGGTGAAGAAGTCGACGATACCGTGGACAAGGAAAGTTTACTGTGATATTGCTGGATGAGGGCGCATTAGATTCATGCAAATAGTGCAACAGTGGGAAGACTTGCAAGCAAACGACACCGGGACAAGGAGAGCAACCGTACCACAACCCAGACCACCAGCCGACAGTACCAATCGCATTTCCCTTTGCACGGACCTCCAAGGGGAATGTTTCATTTGGGTAGACGAAGGATACGTGAAGCCAAGTAGATGCCAGTAAAGAAAAACACGAAGAATACTGAGGTAGCACCTGGGTGGCAGCTGGAGAGCCCACAACTTGTTTCTTCAACACAGCAACCATCTCAGTCTGATGACATGCATGTTAGCATAATTCTTATTCCCAGGAGGTGCGGGATATATACTTCAAGGAACATCCAGGCATCAAGTCCCACTTCGTCAACCCGCAACATCCATCGACGACCGACTCTATCAATCAACACCATTCCAATTAGAGAGCAGAGACAAGGGCCGATGTTGTTGATACCAACAAGCAACTGACTCTTCCTTGTGCCGTACCCTGCAAGGGTAAACATGTTAAGATGGTAAACTGTAATAGTCGTAATGCCGGTTCTGCAAGTATGTGTCAGTAACGTTTACTTATTGCAGGCCTCCCTTTAGATCAAGAAGAAGGAAACAATCAAGCTTGTAAGAACAAAAGCCACAACGACAGTTGAACAGGACGGCCAAGATGAAGCTTACCACTTACCCTTCTGATCAACATTGAGATGTAACCGTACCGGTTGCTGTTTTGGCGCTCAAGCTCAATAGCTGCCACGATTTTTCGAAGTTCTTCGAAAGCTTTGAGATCTTTAGGGTCACCCTTCCCACGGAGTCGTCCAAGGATCATCCTAGCTTCGTCGATGCGTCCGGCTTTCACGAGCCATCAGGGGCTCTCAGCCATGACGAGAATCTTGAAAAACAAAATGACCATCGGTCTATTTAGGGGTTAGTAGTCGACGCTGGCATTGGGAAGGCTTCTTCCTGCTTGCAGAATCTAAATAGCGAGAGGGAATCGCCAGCGGAAGCTTCCGGTTCCATTATCAACGAAGCTGACTCCATACTCCATCCAATAGGTAGTGATGAGGCCAACGTAGCTGAGAGTAAACTCGAAGGAAACAAAGAAACTTCTGGTGTCTTTATGACTACTTTCTGCTGACCACACGGGCAGGATCCCATTAAAGATACCAGTTTCCATTCCGGTAATGATCCTCGCACATAAAATCTAGGGAGAGTTAAAAGCAGCGGCCGAGATGGCGTTGTGAGTCAAGCATGTTACTTTAAGGGTACTTCCACAGCAGGAACATACCTGTAGTGCTGCACCGAGAATGGCAAAGAAGCAGCCGATAGTCAATGTTTGGATTCTCCCGATACGATCTGAGACAAAGCCGCCTGGGAAAGTTCTGATAGAAGTACCAAGATATTAGATAGCAACGATACCGCTTTGCGTACCGGAGAGCAGTGACAACAGATCCTGCAGCATTGGTGTAACCAGAAGACATGACTGTCTGGAAAAGGGATCAGCTCTGGGCGTTCTGCTCTCTCCGTCAGAGCGTCTTCCTTACCAAGTAGTTCGGAGCCACGTTAACACCTGCCAGGACACCTTGGTCATAGCCACTAAAGAAGATACCCAGGCCAGCAACACAATCAATAGCAACGACTAATTTCATGCCAGTCAGCCGGCCTTTGCCAGTCCCTCGGCCTACCTCCGAGACACTGAATTGAGGGAACCGAAAGAAATCTTGTTAAGCCTCAGACATAATATCTCGTTCCCAACATCATGAACTCAGAAGGTGTATGTTTAATACTGTTCAAGATCTCTTTCGCCCGTTGTAATTCAACACCTTCAATCATGATTGTTTTACAGCCGCGCCTTGGACGTTGAAGCTCTGAATCAACTTTTCTCAACTACTTATTTCTCCTGTACGTGTTTCTGGCGAGGAATATTTTGCACACATCTGAGTATCTCGGGATCTCACATAAATATCAAAAGATCTAGCCGTGGTGCACTTGATTCGGTTTAGCATAGTTTGACTCGAAAGACTACAATATCTTATAAGGAATTAGAGATTATGTCGAGCATCGCATCAACAATTATCCCTCTCATGATTGACGGAACATCATTATGACACCCTCTGTACAGAATACACGTTTATAACCATCTTCAATCTGTTTTCATTGTTCGGAACAGCAACAAAGCTCGATATTTTTACACTTCATGCATGGGAAAGCATATACGATAACAATTTGAAGACAATGACGAAAGGCTTGATTGCTCTTCTTTTCGTATACAAAGTATAGCTGCAGCGTTATTGATCGACCTGTTATAACTCCTAGAAAAGAGAATTGATCTACGGAAACCATGTGCTGTCAGGCTTTCATACCTCAGCGATACATCCACATCTACCATACCTACATATCCATCCCTTCACCCTTCTCGATCACCTTCTCTACGTCACAACCCTTCCTTTGCCTCCCACGCTTTCTTTGCAGTGTCTACACTGTCTTTATTCCTACCATTCAGTCATCAAGCCTGGACCTATCGCACGAATACACCCTCAACCCATCATAAGCACCTGATGGCTTACACAAATGACATCTACACAAGCTGTAAACTTCGCTTCTTTTTGTGAAGATGGTGTTGCGGCAATCTTTCAGTAAATGCAAGAGGTGCTTCTATAACTCATGAAAAGAGATAAATCCCATTTCCACTTGCCCTGACGTCGCTATATGTAGTAAAGAGCTCTTTCATCTTCCTCTCTATCCTTCCGCAACACATACACTTTCAGCATCCCCACTTCCTCACCTTCTCCTCACCTTCCCCTTCATCCTCTTCCTCTTTTTCTTAGCCCAATCACCCACAACTGCGACGATGAAATTTCTTTACCGCGCAAGAGCCGTTACCAACGCAGCTCTGTCGAAATTTGGCAGCCCTGGTATCTCGATACGGTCTACTTTCCCAATATGGACTTCCAGTCGAGTCAACATGGGCGTATCTAGCTGAAAAGGGCCAATACGTTACAAGGCCGAAGCGCAGAGGGGCGTGATTCGAGCAAGTCCATCATGAATGAGAGCTGTGAGCACACAGGTCATGAGCTCGTGCTTGTGGACGATGGGTGATGGCGTATCAATGTGGGTGCAGCGCGGCTCCCAGCGCCTGCCTCCATCTTTAAACAACCCCCCACCACGATCACGCACCCCATAGCAACGTCACCACAACAGGCCTCGTTTCTAACACTGGAGTTCTTGACCACCACCCCGACAGCAGCATTACCGCATGCCGGCACGTCAGAAACGGATGCTGCAACTATGTCTGCGCAGAGGTGTAGTTGCCGCATGAGGTATACAATTCAATGGGTAGCATGGATCGGACGTGTTTGGGGGTGTCTGTGTTCTTTGGGAAAGGTCTCTCTGAGAAGAAAACGGGGTTGAAGGGCGCGTAAGAGGGGGCCAAGTGGAGGAAGAGAGGGAGTGGAGAGGTGGGGAAGAGGCCGCGGGGGAGCAACGAGCATAGGTGGGTGAAAATGATGATGGGGGATATTGTGAAAGATACGTTGGAAGGTTAGTGATGAAGCAAGTACCTGCGAGGGGGAAAATACTAAAGCGAAAGGTTAAGATTAAGGAAAGAATGTTCTGCACCTTTGTTATGGGAAAGAAAATCAAAAGACCCTTGATTGCTTGATCGATGTGGAATGATGGTCGCACCACTCTTACGACGATTCTATCGTCCTTCTTGTATGTAAGAGCGGCAATCATCTTTGAACTTTTGATCTTTATTATAGCACTGTAACCCCAACAAAAAGACCCGAAGATCCCATTGTCGTAGCCCTCGATCCGGTCTGATAATGTCACCAAGCTTTGAGCAGGTACAAGGCCCTGGCAGGCGCTAGGATCGATTTTTGGAGCCGTGTTATAGCTCATAAGATAATAATCCCGGTTGTTCTGGTAATTCCCATCATTCATAAGACCCTCAACCTCACTCCACAGAGCACGAAAAGCACTTCTTTGAAGATACTTGGTCCATAGCATTTGTGTCAAGTTTGTTTCGACCTCTGGCCAACCTTGTAATGCTGATTGCCTCATAGTTTTGGCTATGAACTGCGCAAAACTTGTCGTTTCCTCAGCGTTCAAAGCAACCATGCCGCCCATGAGTAGAATCCATAGGGGAATAATTCATACCGAGCCGTGGCTTTTACTTACGGAAAGCTCCTCGTGCTTGTATAGGAGACCCATAAGCTTCCGCTTGAGCGTTCGCAGAAGAGCGAAGTCGGGTCTATAGTTGCGTAAATCCAAGTTTATGTAGATTTGAATCCCAACGACAAAAGAGTCATACACATAATCGTCAAGCTTCAATTGACCCGATACAGATTCTTGACGTTCCTCCAGCGAGAGCAGACGATGTTCAACCGCCGAGCGCATTCGACTAAACGCCCTCATGTCATTCGTCGAGGTCTCAATCCCGTATTTGAATCTGTTAAGTACAGCTGTAAGGATGCGCAAGTCACGGAATATTAACAGCAAGTTGCCGGGAATTCTGTTGAGTGAGATTTCGGAGCTAGACAATATCGAGCTTGTGGCACATTGTGAGATGGCTCCATGCATCATGGAGTTAGTCGTAAGTTTGGCCGCGTCATATCTGACTTGAGCATAGAGAGTTTTGGAGGAAATGATCTGAGCGGAGATCGAGTCCAGGCTAATGGAAAGGAACCTATTAGCGATAGATCTCTTAGAAGGGATTACGCTGCGGTGTGAAATACCAACAGATAAACGAATGCAACAATCCATTGAAGCCCAGATTTCGCAGTCCACCCCTGGTCTTCACTAATTTCTTCAGTCCAGATCGATTTATCTGCAGGTACGCCAGATCTCCTGTTCAATTCTGGATATTCCAATTAGCGAAATGCTGGGATTAGGGTTGCCCTAGGGGAACCTGCACTAGTGGCTACCAGATATGCCACTGCTGCAATGGTATGATCAGTCACGGTCAATTTGGACCTCAGATGCTGGCTGACCAAGTGAACGGTCTTTCCTCCGTACAGAAGGGACTGGGGGCTGATTTGTGCGCCACGCAGGATGTCAAACGAACGGCAGACAGCAAGAGCGTGGCGTGGAGAAACACAGGGTCTTCCGGGGCCTGTGGGGTCCAGTTTACTTTTTTCGGACTGTTACCATGGGCCTTGTCTAGAGGAAGGAGAGCTGGAGCAAGCACCATATCAACTTAGGAGGATGCTTGTTAGCAACGTAGTATTATAACCAAGAGTCTAACACCACAAAATCAAATGCATCGTGACCCAGCAGATCAGATAGTTCGATGTGGAAATTAGCCTAGATGAAAGGCAACAACTATATTAGTAGTCATCGAGCTCATGGGAGCCAATAAGATGTATCGGCAAGAAGATGTGTTGAGAAGGTGGTTTATTAATAAGAAGATTCATCGATTCAGAACGACTTCAAGAGATTGTTTCACCTACAATGAGGGAGTAGATCCTGAATCTGGGGTCGAAGAGTATTTCGATAATCAAATCTAGCAGTCGCAAAGAGCTTTTGAGGACCCAAAGTCGAATGCTGCCGCATCGAGATTCGGCAAATTTTGGAAACAGATCTGTCGTCCCTCGTTACGGGAGAAGAAGAAGGCATATTCGCCATTCTCTTATTACTCTCAGCTTTTGCTCTACTAGCTGGTTCCACAGAAATTAGAGATTCCCGAGCCGGTTGTTTGTGTATAAGATGACGGCACATTCTCGACCAGCTTGCTGATGTTCATGAACTGCCATTGTCGCTGCTCGCAGGTGCCAGAAAACAAATCCGAACTTTGTCGCGCGACCTTTGCCATGCTGCTGAGTTAATGAAGATATATCAGTCTATGGTAGGACGATTGAAAGGCGGTTTTAAGAATGTCAAGGAAAGGTATGAGTATTTATAATTCTCTTGCTGCCCGCACTGACTCAGCTTGAGCCACTCCCCTCTGGATTACTCGCGCTTCGCACGCTTGGCCGTGAAACAGAATAGAGCCTTTAAGCCACGTACGATTAGAGATACGAGGACTTTTTATCATTATAATGTGGTATCGAACAAACGCTGAGCAGTTTTTGAGAGTAAACCTGTTGCTTAATTCGCCTCAAACCTTTTTGGTATGTCAAGACTGCGTTTTCCAGTGTAAAATCCCCCAAATCGACTCTGGTCGCCTAGAATCACTCCCTTCCCCTCGTTCCCCGTTTCAGGGCAGAGTCGATAGTCTCACCCGCCCGGTCGACTATGGTACTAAATGAGAACTCGAATATAAAGAGTCGAGATTGATCAGTTCCTCATGTTCTTTTGTTCAAATCTTCTTGTCGCACAAGCTTTGCAAAGCACCCAATGTCAACACTAGTAGTATCTCGAAAAACGATAAGTCCAGCTGTTCATTTAAACATCTCTATGGAGACTGGTTACTATTTACTGAACTTTTTGCACCCCACGATTTACCTATACAAGCATCGAAGTAAGTACTTTACCACTGAAACACAGAGCGCACAACTTACGCTAGTTGGATTGCTGGAATAGCTCAGATTGGCGTGGAGACCGAAGCTATCCCGTATCTTCCTTACGGTTCAGGGGAGTAACCATTCATCTGTAACTGTTAGCAACATGTAATGGATGGAGGTGGGTACTAGAGTGAAAAAATTATCAGACATAAAAGAAGCAGAGAATCTTACTGTTTCTCCAACCTATCCTTTTCAACTTTCAAGACATTGTAGGTATGTCATCATGTTTCGTGAGCGACGTGAGATTGTCTTCCTCGTATGCGTATACTGTATGAACAGTGACACCAACACCATGGGGGGCGGGCTTGATCCCTGAAAGATCAAACACGAACACTCTAACGGTGATGCACCATCACGTCAATCATGCAAGTAGTGTAATTCACTTTCTTCGCTTTCGGTCCTATCCCGTATATCTTGTTGAGCGTATCGAAGAGGCGCAATCCAGCGTATTGAAGTCAAGAATCGATATTCTTTCTCTCTCGGTGTAGGCTATAGAATAGGATCTTGTCATCTTTCATATTTTCCTAGTCACGATGACTGCGAATGAGAATTGATGTGTGTTTCGAGATTCAAGAAGATGATGCTGACATATGTATGTAGAACGGAGGATACCACGGCAGGGGAAAAGCGGGGGCAAATGGAGTGCAAAATAGTAGAAGGGGGGAAGGCAAGGGGAGGAGGGGAAAGACAGTATGATGATAGATCGAAGTAGCTCAAAGATTTTGACATTGATGCTGTCTTGAAAGGCCCCCAGAAACAGCACCGTGAACAATCCCACCAATCCCACTCCCAGTCCTACCAACCCAACCTTCATCACCACCAACGCCACCTCCACCACCACCGCCCCACTCCCCATCACTTCTCCGAAGGTAGAAATGATAGACGCTGCGGTGCAAGGGGCGGAGAACCCCTGGGCGTCGCTCTTCCATTCCGGGAAGCGCAACAGGGCGCGAGGAGAAGCAAGAAAGGCGTGGAAAGAGAAGGTGGCAAAGGAGTTGGAGGAGATGACGAGGAGGAACCAAGAGTTGGAAGAGATGCTGAAGAAAAACGGAGAGCTGGAGGCTGCTATGCAGCAACTAAATAGAGAGAGAGAAGAGGAGGTGAAGAAGAATAAGGCGGACGAGGAGAGAGACCGCGTCGCTTGAGAATCGCTTACTTTGCTTCCTTTGGTACCTTTACTACATAGAGAATCGCATAATATTGCTTGTCCGAAGTCATTGGGCTTATAAAAGCCAAGGAGATCTATCGATTGACAATTACTTCGAAAGCTTGGTCCACTTACAGAGTAGATACTATCGAGTCGTAAGATGAAGGTATTGGTCAAGAGTACCCAGCTGCATGATTAATCGCCCAGTATCTGGCAGGCGCTCCTGACCGAATGCGTCATTATATCTTAAAGTCCAATCATTCTGATCCTGATGCTCCCAAGGCCTCAATAGGTCGGTGCAGTGTCCGGAGCTTGGACTCTGTGGCTAATGTAGCATCCTGCCATCTCTTGTACGCTTTTCCATAGAACGCTAGAGCCAGTTGAGTGTCTGGCAGGTCAGTACTTTGCTGGGATCCATCACTCTTTGCAAGGCATAGGAGACTTGCTAATTCGAGGGAATCTACAAGCGCTTGGTTACCGCCAGTACCCTTGTAAATGGGCATCGCATGAGCCGCATCGCCAATTAGCACAATACGTTTCGTGGCTAAGGCGGAGAGCGATTTGAGCGGTATGCGCACCGACCGCATTATCCAATTATATAGTGTATCATCTTCCATCTCTTTCTTCTCTATCAAAAGATTGAAAGGGGCGGCTAGGTCCCGTAGTTGGGCGAGCTCGGTGATAATGGCTGTTGCGATCTTTGGGTGAGGCTGTGAAAGTTGCAGGCTCGGACTGACTGAGGAACTTCCATCACGAGAGTACGTCCAGCTGATGACTACTTCGGTATCGGTTATGGAGTTGATATTGATCTCAAAATGCGCAAAGCCATCGCCGTGACCCGAGAGCACCGTGGTATTTTGCATGTATGGGCCGAATCTAGCGTTGAACAAGGCTCTTGTTACGGTTCGTCGACCGTTGTATACCGTCAAATCGGTAGTGGTAGGTTTGATTTCTGGTATAAGATAACTTCTGCCTGTCAAACCATCAGATCAACTCCATTGCCTGTGGAGGTTCGCGGAACTATGCCCATCATACCGACACTATGTAAGCCATCAGCAGCAACAATCAGTCTCCCTGTCATACTTTCCCCATTTTCAAACCCGGCTACCACCAATCCGTTGCGGAGTTCACTCGATCTAAGCTTCCACTCCCAGGATATCATATCTGGGTCTACCATCTTCATCAACAGCTCTTGTATGGCGCTCTTTCCGGACCTGAAAGAGTATACATCATTGACAGCGCCCCAGACCGGAGTCCCAAAGTCAGATTTCAGGCTTCCGCCCGAGTATACATTGTGTACCGTCAGATCTATCGCACCCGTACCTCCAATTGCCGAGTCTGTAGCCACGGCATGTCTCAGCTGTCCTGGTTCGATATCTAAGGCTTTGCAGAGAGGGAGGTATGCCCACGAGTGTAGTGTGATGCCGTGTCCTTGCGAGCGTGTTCGTGGAGATGATTCGAAGACATGATATGGGATGTTATTCCTCTGCAGGATAGCAGCTAGGGATAAGCCAGCGATGCCTGCACCCACAATAAGGATGGGAGGCTGCTTTGACTCTGACATAGTTGATGGAGCACTAGGCGGGTGCTGGGCTTTCGAGGCGGACAGCTTGCGAGGTTGGTGGACGAGCCATTGTGAACAAGACAAGCAGCTACCACGTCTCGTGCTGCTAAGAAGGAGGCTTTGCAGTGTCGTCCTTGGCATCAGACGGCGCCGTTTGGAGCATGAAGCCACCCAACTCCTTGATCGAGGTTCCATGGAGTGTGTTTCGCGCCGTTGTACAGTAGTAGGATGCTGACTAAGTTACGCGCTTGGAAACGACCTCATCCCAGGAGATGTGACCACTTACTATGTTTTATCACCTTAAGGGCACGAGACTGAACATCATCTCTCGAAAATGGTCTCTTTCGTAACCTCGAGGCTTGTTCTAAGCTTATCATGTTAATAGCTCTAGAAGTCGGCTTCCCAAGGCGTCCTCGAGTGACTGTCGATAGAACGACGTATCACCAACCCTGTAATAATAGTCCTATCCTCAAACATGTTGAGACTTCCAAATACGCTCTCGCTTGTAAACTTTCTCTATATGTTCTAGCGATAATGCTGCTTTAGATTTCTCCCTTAAGTCCGTTGTATGTTAGAGGTCTCGTTGTATGATCGTATCTGTTCTCCCCGAGTATCAAAGGAGTTATAAGACATAGAGAAGAGACGGTTACGTGGTGCATCTCATTAGATGAAGTTTAACAGTCAAATATGGATTGAGATTACGGGACAGGAGTACTTGAGGATGTGTTGTGCTCTCTACTTACTTAGTCCGGCTGACCTTTCTTCGCCGGTCATCGATGATGAAGGAACACTGAAAAGGTTCAAAATGAAAGTCGAAAAAGAAGAGTCTTCACGATGATGACTCGAACTTGGGCATGCAATTTTTTTGCAAAAGGGATAGAACGTGGAAATATTCACAGTCTCCCACGAATATCTGCACAAGCTACCCTTTTTCACGAGGACTGGTTAACCCCTCTAGGCTTAACGACGCATGGAGCAGATGGGGTGTGCAAGAGGTGATCACCCGTGAACTACCTCCGCCCTTTTTAGGGGGCAGGATAGAAGCCAACTCGGGAACTACTTGAATGCCAAGTCGCACACTTGACCACTGAGCCATGGGCCTGCTAGGAATAATGATAAGGGTCAACATGAAGTATATAAGGACAACAACCATAACCTAATATTCCCTATGTTATTATATTCTATGTCAACACAACACAACACAGCCTCCCGGATGAGTTCACTTCGCACCCTCGATTCACTCTCATTAGCTATGTGGTACCTCGCCTTTCAACCCCCAAATGCTCAACCTCCTAATATTCTAATTGCTACGTCTACATATTGGGCTTCAACTCACATATAGCTCTTCCTTATGAAAATCATTGACAACATACCTCCAAAGCAGGTAACCCAATTTGAAGAACCTGGTAAGCAAAGTGACATCGTTTGAACCCCCAGAAAACTCCTTTCCACCTTGTCCAATAGAGCCACGGCTAATAAAACCGACGTACCAGGTGATACCCCTACAGAGAAAGCTCGCCGTGATGACCTAGCCGAGCGGAAGAAGGGGCGCAAGCTCCTCGAGGACATGCTGGCAATGAACGACCGCGGCGGACTCTCAGCGGAACAAGCCCTTGCTCTCCAAGCCATCTTCCTCAAGGAAGACAATCCAACCACCGAAGAAACCATCCAGCGATACAAGCACGACCGCGAGAATGGGCTCGCAGAAATGAACACCGCGCGAGTGGCTTGGTTGGAAAAGCAGAAAGGAGAGAACACCAAAGAACCAGATGCCCGCCCCAATATCTCCAAAGGCTCATTTCTCGATATTCTCAAACGGCAGCGCGAACAGGAGGCCGCGGAGGATGCGTCGTACTGTGATGTTATGAGGGAGTATTACAAGGACAAGCCGTTTCCTGAGAAGTGCGGGGAGTGGGAGGATATGTAGGGAGCACTGGCGAACAGGCGAGGTGGAGACGCGTAGATATGGAGGTTCCGGTCAAGGCTCATGGGTGAATTATCTACATAAGTGGCATTACGATAGAATCGGGGTTCACTCAGTACATGGGAATAGAACATCTTGATATGTACAGGGAGCTCAGCCCATGAATCCAAAGAAACGAATGTCGTCATATCGCATACATATCGCATCCGCCTTCTATATTCCCATTCTCTCCCGGAACAAATACAGACCAAAAACCACAACAACCAGCTAAACTCAAACCCCACGCCTCTCCTCCGCATCCGCAAACATCTTCCTCCAATCCACCCCCCTGACCACCTTCGCCGCAGGCTTATCCTCATACACCCTAACGGACCGAAGAAGCCAATACGCCTCCAACATCTCCTTGGGGTTCTTGGCCACAAACTCCTCGCACGTCGGCGCCTTGGCCGCACACGAGCTATCCTTCCAGACGCGCCCGGCCCACTGCCCGCAAAAGGCCGTGTTGAAAATCAGGTTGTGGTTCTGGAAGTGCTGGTCGATGTTGCAGGAGCCGGCGAATTGCGCCGTGGGCTGGCCCCAGCCGCTCGGGTTGGGGGTTCCGGATTCGATGTCCTGGGGGATCTTGGCGCGGGGGAAGAACCAGATTTTGATGGCTTGGGAGGTCCATTCTGTGGCGTAGACGCCGCCGCGGTTGGCGTTGAAGTCGGCGCCGAAGGAGATGGTGTCGGGGGATGAGATGCCGCAGCCGGCGTTCTCGGGCTGCTTTGGGTCTTTGACGTCGCAGTTTGTCGTGCTTGCGGTGCCGGAGTAACCGGTGCTCTGGATGGAGCAGCCGGCGTTGGTGTGGAGGGTCATGGAGTTGTTGTTTGCGGCGTTGACACCTTCGACGATGTCGATTTCGCCGCCTTGGGGCCAGGTCTGTTGGCCGAGGAGCCACATTGCAGGCCAAGCACCGCATGCAAAGGGGATGTGGAGGATATCGGCGATGAAGAGGCCGTGGTTGAACGTCTTTACAGACTGTAGCCGGACGCTCGCACGACCTGGCTTTGCGCCGGCTGTGAGTGTAGTGTTGGTGTCGACGCCGAGGTAGATGGAGTTGTTTTCCCGGGAGACCATGCCGATGAGACTTTGGGAAACGGCAGCGTCGAAGTCGTGGTATTTGACAAAGCCGTCGGTTGGGTCGGCGTCAGTGAAGAAGTGGAATCCGTTGAAGAAGTGGTTTCCAGAGTAGTCGTCAGACAAGGCATAGCCGGCTATACTTGACTGGATCAGGGTTGCGCTGGCTAGCAGCATGATAAGGGTGCGGAGAAACATCGTCAGGATGTTTGTATAAATACTATATTCGGTGTGCGCCGTGGATATGTTCGAGTAGATATTGGGGTAAGATGAGGGAGTGTGCGTTGGAAGAGCGAGCTGTGGTTTATGAAAAGGTATATGGAAGGAGTGTGGACTCTTTACCAGAAAGAAGGATTTGCGCAATGTTCAGCAGAAGACAATGGAGGACCCAGTCCATTGTTCCATTGACAGTGGTATATACCCAAGCTGACAAAGCGAAAATTGCAATTGTATAGTGAAAGACCTTTTCAACAATAGCAATTCTCTCTCGACAACAAAGTCTTTCACGCGACGGCGTTCATTGTTTGTAACATTCCGTGTGCCGACCAGTGATGAATGAGTGACAACGAGAGGATATTGCAGACAAAGGTGACAATAGCGATTGCGCGTGCTTCAACAACGCGCTCGAGAGCGACACACGACATCCTAGTGGCAACAATTCAATAGGAGATCTAGCGTTCCATGGATGGTATGTGCCACAAGAGGTACGTACTACTGACCCAACGCTTCTTCCACCGGAGATCAGCTGACAGGATCTCTCTCCTCCCTGACGCCCCGATTATATCAAAGTCACAAATAAAAGACAGGAGTGAGAGCAAAGACGCATACACAAGCTTTCACAAGGATTTTGCATTCACTCTCATGTCAAAGTTACTGAAACAAATAATATTTCGATTTTTTGCTCACCATCCATGAATCTGCATGCGATTATATCCATTCCCCCTTGAATAACGCCTCGTGACTCATAAACCGAGTGTACAATACTAGATCTGTTTGAATCTTGACTGCGACGCATTGGAATTCCTCTCGACGAGTAGACTTGAGAGAATGGCCGGGAAAGCTTCCTCTATGGTAAAGTGTCCTCAATCAACCCGACACTTCCACTGGAGCCGGCTTATCTTCGTATTGCATACTTGCTCGCATGAGCATGTAATCATTCCATCTGATCGGTTGGTATTTGGCAGGGTGATCAGCATCGGTGCAGCTTGGCAACACCTCGACTACTGTTGGACCCTCCGGAGAAACAAAGTACGGTATGGAGTACCGCGCCCGGGTCATCCGCACATCGCCTGTGAAACGGTCTTGGCGTGGAGGTAGGCCCACACGATGCATTGTTGACTTGAGGTTGTCTGCATATGAAATAGTGAGCAATCCATGGTCGAAATGACCACTGACTATTATGATACTTACCATTACTCCATCGCTGCAAGAGGTCACCGACATTCATGATTATTGCATCTTTCAGTGGCGGAGCGGCGATAAATTCGCCTTGCTGATGTGGGTTCTCAATCTTGAACTGCTTAGCTGAGCAAAGGTAAGATGCCAACCGTAGCTTACCTCAAGGCCTCCGCAATCATCTTGAAAGACCATGGTAAGCGTCGGCCAATCGCAATGAGCCGGCATTCTTGTCATGGGCCGGCTTTCAATGTCATCAGCCGGTACCTGTGGGTAATGTAGCAAACGCAATTGATTATTATGACCCGAATGTTTCTTTAGGAAAAAGTCCTCCTCAGATAGACCAATGCCAACTGCCATAGCACGTAGAAGCATCTTCGCATTCTCATGGCATTCCCAGTAAAACCTGTTCATAAAGTCTCGAAATCCAGGAAGAACAGTCTCGGGAAGCCACACATTCGGTTGAGCGCCATTGCTTTCACTGCCCACTTCGTAACTTTCCTGCCCCATATTAGTCTTAACTGGAATACTTTTAGAAGGAGACGGATACCTTAACATCCGAGACCTGCCTCAGCTTCGCCACAAGTTCTGGGTCGTTTTCATCTCCAACAGCGTTTGAAACTTTCTCAAGACCGGGCCATGAGTAGCCACGGTGGACGGCAGACCCGTTGGGATGTGGCGCCGGCATCTTTTCATCGTGACTGAGATCGAATAGCTTTTTGGACCACTCAAAGGCTTTGGCCAGCGTCTCTGCCGGTATCTTGTGATTTATAATATACACAAAGCCAACAGCTTTGCAGGCATCAATCAGTTGAGCGGCAACTTGAGACTTCTTCTCTGCTGTAGCCGACTCCCAGCCTGCGAAGTCGACGATTGGAATGGCTGACGCTTCCGCATCCATCTTTCAATAGTTTTCGGGATTAATTGAGGGATGCTGCCGTTCAATGAGTGATGGTGATGCCACTAGAAGAATGCGCGATTGTGCTCAGGTCATTGCGGATGACCGACAGCAGATTCTCTCTGTACGTAGTCATCATCATGCAGCAATCGATGGACTTCTCCGCTGACGGCTTACACAGCTGATGACTACGGTAAGATACCTTAGGGTTTGGCCAACAATGAAAGACAGCCCAATCAGCAATGCGCTACTAGCCGCGCGGCAAGACATGGTTATCAAAGTCTAGATTGCATCAGCTCCGTATCTTCCTTTGTTCGGTTCTTGTCATCGCAGCTTGACAACGTTTCCGAGTCCATGCTCATGGAATATTTAAAGAAACAGATGTGTCTATGTGTTTTCCTAGATATTCCCAACGAGATTACAAACTTTCTACACCGTCGCCAGCCTGGTGAAGTCAGGTTCTCAAACCTCCATTCAAGATCACAACGAAGACCAACTCCATTATTCTACTGACAGCTTTTGGCCTATATATCTGAGGGTATCTAAGAATGACATTATCTGTATGAAATTTTGGATACTGCTCTGCAAATATTCTGGTGAGATCAGTCGAGAAAAGTAATAACGTTTCCTGAGAATTCATCTTTGGACGTTTTGCATGTATCGGGAATGTGATTTCACAGGTCCTACTTCTTCGTTTCTGGTCCGTCCGCAATTCTGCTACAACAACTTTCACCATCTTGCAACTGGGTCTTTGTAGATGTGGTAACAGGGAATAAATCTGCGATAGGACTATAGTACTACTGCCGCACGGCTACTTCTCTAAGTCTGCAAGGCACGTAATCAAAAAGTTCTTGCATTGGGGGAGTAAGATCATGAATTCGACAATGTCTTGTGCAGCATTTGTAGCTCATCATAGCTACCTGGGAGGAGCATTTAGCGTAACACGTATTGACAACATCGACTCTTATTGTAGAGATTTCCAAGGGGTGTCGAAGCTGATACCGTGGTCAGGGAGACGCTTAAAATCAGCAGAATAGCCAGTCAAAAGTATGATATTAGGAGTCGTTGTTGCACCCAGACGTTACACAACCTTGACACCTCATAGGGTTCTATTGTTAATCTTATCATGCCAAGTCGTATTCTGGTAGTAAGGTCGCAGGATGGCCCCAGATCTGCTCTGATTGTTTTTAAATCATATACTCCCTATTCAGCTTCGTACCACATTCCAGACTCGTCAGCTCAGCATGCCCTTAAGTGCATGCACCCATTCCTTGATCTGAGCTTGTTGGTCTCCTTGGCAGATCTCGGCTTTTACCCTGGCGTATTTCTGACATTTCTCGATAAGTAGATACTTCCGAGTGTGACGAGTTGTATGCCTAATCAGGTTCAACCCTCGTATAGCTCGCACGGATCTAAATAATACGAAGTGTTTCTTTCCAGCTATGGATAAAGAAGCTGCTTCCTGGCTTGTTTGACGGCAAGAATTCCACGAGGTTGATGCCCTCACTGCTGAGTGAGGTTTCCGAAGGCCGATGGACTGACACCCCATTGAATTGATTTATATACCCAAAGCTTTGAATACCCAAGCCTGAACGGAGATCCGATTCGAACAATTAATCTGTCTTCTTCATAAGGTGTCAAAATCCGTCACGCCGAATGGAGTTACGGTGATACCTCCGGGGTATGATAGAATCATTGTCTTTTGGGTCGTGCGCCAAGACAGCCTATCAGAAATGACAGTCTAGACGCGTCGCTGAGTACCGACCATATCCAGCCTCACTGAACATTGAGTTTTTGCAGAAGATCCTCCTGTCAAACGAGTATCAAAGCCGTAGGATCAAATCAGGCTGTCCCCATCTTCAAGAAATCATCCAGTCCTACCGCGGCTCTTGGACCACGAAGTCCGCGCCCTATCTTACCCCACTAAGATTGAGAATTGCCCGAGTGGTTGCCTTCAATTATCCTCACCTTTTCACGAAGCCGACCTTACCGGCCCTGGCCTTAGAGGCCTTTTCAGCTCTTACCTGAGCCCCTGAAGATGTCGTTCTATCCAGGACAAGGGCACGGGGGGTATCCACCGCAGCAGGGTTACGGAGGACAACCACCTCAAAATTACGGACCTCCCCCTCCCCAGAACTACGGGCCCCCTCCACCACAGGGCTATCCTCCTCCACAACAGTACCCGTAAGTCTTCTACAACCATTGAAATTAATTTAAGCATTCTAAACTTTCGTACAGTCCCCAAGGTTTCCCTGGCGGGTATCCACCTCAACAAGCGCCGTCTCCGCAACCTGGTTATGGGTACAATCAACCACCGCCAAGACCTTACAGTGGAGGATATCAACAGGTATACATGATGTTCTTGATTTCTATGCCTTCGAGCTAATCATTGCTGCAGCCGCCACCACCTACAGCTGGCCAAGGGTATGGGCCTCCCGGACCCGGAGGACCACAATATGGAGGACGGCCAGGCAAGGGGCACCAGATTTTGAGTTGATATACGCTGACAATGACCTAGGCCTACCCTCTGTAAATACAAATGCCTTTGTCCAAGGAAATCACAACGCTCCTCCTCCCCCACCTTCGGGCATGCAAGGCTTCGGTCAAGGTGCACCTCAAGATTACGCATTCCAATACTCGTCCTGCACCGGTAGGAGGAAGGGACTTCTTATTGGCATAAACTACTTTGGTCAAAGGGGACAGTTGAGAGGATGCATCAACGACGTCAAGAACATGTCAACATACCTGAACGGAAACTTTGGTTATGCTAGGGAGGACATGGTCATATTGACGGATGATCAGCAAAACCCGATGAGCCAGCCTACGAAACAGAACATACTGCGGGCGATGCATTGGCTGGTCAAAGACGCCAAACCAAATGATTCGCTATTCTTCCATTACTCCGGTGAGTCTTGATCACGGCTTGTAACTATCTCAGCTGCTAATGTTTCACAGGTCACGGCGGCCAAACCCCCGATCTCGACGGCGACGAAGACGACGGCTACGACGAAGTTATCTACCCCGTTGACTTTCGCGTTGCTGGCCATATTGTCGACGACGACATGCACCTCATAATGGTAAAATCCCTTCTTCCTGGGGTGCGCCTGACCGCTATTTTCGACTCCTGCCACTCTGGCTCCGCCCTCGACTTGCCCTACATTTACAGCACCCAGGGTGTCCTCAAGGAACCAAATCTTGCCAAGGAGGCTGGCCAGGGTCTGCTGGGTATTGTGTCTGCATACGCGCGTGGAGACATGAGTGGCATCGCATCCACGGTAACGGGCCTTTTCAAAAAGGCCACCACGGGCGACGAGGCAAGACAGCGCACCATTTCGACCAAGACGTCTCCTGCAGATGTGGTTATGTGGTCTGGCAGCAAAGACGACCAAACTTCGTAAGCCCTTCCTCTTCAAAATCTCTCCGTCCACCAAAGCATCTGCACACTCTCTAACGCCTTAACAGACAAGACGCCCAAATCGCCGGCCAAGCCACAGGCGCCATGTCCTGGGCCTTTATTGCCGCGCTGAAAAAGAATCCGCAGCAGAGCTACATCCAGCTTCTGAACAGCATCCGCGCCGAGCTGGAGGACAAATACACGCAGAAGCCGCAGTTAAGCTGTAGTCATCCGCTGAGTGAGTTTTGCCCCTTTTTCCATATGTCCGCGGTTGTGTAGATACACAGCTAATACGATTACTGTAGACACCAATCTGTTATACGTCATGTAAGCTCGCTCCACGGGCCCTTGATGAAAAGCATGCCGGCGTTCTAGGATGCAACTTTCCATTCTCAGAGTTAGTCTTGGTTGGAAGGAAAAGGGCAAGGAAAAGATGCGCAACCCGCTCCTAGGAATATCTGGATGGATGGATGGACGGACGGACGAACGGATGGATGGATAGCATAAAGGTCTAACCTGTCTTGCTTTGGATGAGCAGATAGGGAAAGGGTGCGTTCATTACTGGCTTGATATAACGGGTTTGCATGCTTGGTTTCTCCTGGGGTCTGGGAGGTTTGTAGTTAGATCCTTTCAAATGGGAAGGGAAATAATCATAGATTACCAAGAAACTGCCGAGTGCAGCAAAACATTGGGGAGTACGGGAAATACGTCTTGGTGTCCGAGTCTGCTTATCGCACGAGCTCTGCCATGAAACCCGAAGCCATGATTGTATTTGTTTCAAAGAAAACCATCTGTACAACTGTCCATACGAACGCCTTCTACGGCGAGGAGTGGCTGATCACCTAGCAAATTCCTGCAATCCATTGTCGAAGGCAACTGCGAAGTTTGAATGACACGCGTATATATATTCGTGTACTCGTACTAGCCATTTATCTATACAATTATATTTCCAATCCCCCCTCTAGGTCTCGAGTCGATTACTGGGGCGACGATTACCAGCAACGCAACCACCTCAAAGACTCAAACACCCTTCCACGTAATCAGAATCTGCTCGGCCTTGGGGTCTGTGCTGACGGGCACTTGCGTGCTTCCGCTCGGGATTTGGGCGGCGTAGAAGGATGGGCTGCTGTTGTAGGCGAGTTCGCCACCTGACGTCTGCATCGAGTGTTAGTTGAGCTGGCACATCAATGTGCAAAGGGCAGAAAATGGGCTTACAGTAAACACGCTCGCTGCGACACCAGTCCCGCATTTCAATGCACCGCTGACGATACCGCATGACCCCTTGCTGGAGGTCAGGGTGAAGCCAGCACTGGTGTCGGCGGCGGTGAAGGTGGCGCATGTGCCCGAGGTGAACCAGGTGCCGCTGCTGATGATGCAGCCGGTCTGCATACCGCTGGCGATGGTGACTTCCAGGTAGCCTTTGCCGGAGAACGGGGCGCCTGGGGCTCCAGTAGGGCCGGGGGCGGAGGAGGTGGAGTTGGACGATGTGGTTGTTGTGGTTGTAGGGGAGGTGGTGGGTTGGGAGGTTGTCGTGGATGTAGTGGTGGTGGGAGGCGCGGAGGTGGAGGTAGTAGGGGCTGGGGAGCCGGACTTGGGGTTGTATTTGATGCCACTAGCAGGGCAGCTAGACTTGGAGCCGTCGGGGTTTGTGGCGACGAACGTGCCGGTCACGACGCTGCCTATGACGTCGTAGAAGTACCAGATCTCGTCCAGGGCGCCGTTCTTGCATTGAATGGATGGCGCGACGCCTCGGGGTTTGGTGAGTGCGGCAAGAATGGCGGCAGAGGTATATGTCGCGGTAGTCGATGGGACGATGCCGGCTTGAGCCAGCCAGTCGTATGAAGGCAGGGTTTTGAATAGGTCAACAGCTTTTTGGAAGTAATCGACTACTTCTTCCTGGGGAGAGTAGTTGGTGTAGCATTTGGGGTTTAGGGTGCTAATGCATGTGCCGTGCTTTTCCCATTCGTGCTCCCAGAAGGACTCATCGTTGCCTAGAGTCAAAGTTAACTTTGGTGACAAGTGGCAGACGATGCCATTTGTTTAGCAGAAAACCTGCCTTGGTAGTCTTTCCAGTAGGTGTTCATGTAGTTGAGAAGATCTGTATTGCCCGCAGCAGAGATAATCGCCGATATATTGGTGTAGGCGCGAGCAGGGTCGCAATTGGCATCATAGGTGCCATCACAGTGGTCTGGCCTTGGCTCTGTTAGCCTTGATCTATGCGCATTTGGTGATGGGTAAACACCATAAGCCGTGGACTGTCCAACTGTTACTGGGTCCCTACATAGGTTTCCAGTTAGCATTGTTCTTTTAGAATAGGCTTGGGATGTATCAAACCGTCGTTGGGGAATAGTCCCAGAACTGCGTTTGGACTAGCTGGCCCCCAGGACTTTCGAAGCAGCAGGTGTCTGAGACAATGGTGGTGTTTTTGCAGCTCTGCTGGGGGTTGGTGCACACGGCGGGAGAGCCTCCCTCGACGGCAGTCCCTTGGGAAAGGAGGGCCACCTGAGAGTAGGTGAGAGCAAGTCGCGAGAGAGAACCTAAGGACGACAGGAGGGAAGGCATGTTGTCTGGTAGTCGATTGCTGATACTGGACCAGGAACGGTCCAGGGAGGTCGAGACATTCTTATAGAGGCCGTCTCGGAGGACCTCCTGGAGCTGCAGTAGCGACGGTGCCATAGGGACGCGGACCTGCGCGAACCCGCAATAGAAAGATGATGATCTCGTCGAAGCTCCGGCGCAGCTGGCTGCGATAGGATTAGGAGGTTTTTAGGGTAAAGATTGGGGAAGTTGTCCAAGGGGTTGGCGAGAGAGAGGCGAAAGCAAGCTCCATTGCTGGTCATGCGGGACTTGTTCCTTGCATCACCTTCCCGATGGATGACCTGCTCCTGGCGAATGATACTGGTAGCACGTGGGCCATAGATGATAGGAGACCAGACGAGGTTGTGGTCTTGGAGAGAGACAAACACTTGACAGCCGTCCAGGATAAAGTCCCCCCCGGGCCACTACTCTCACTCTAAGAGCATCCATCTACTCACCTACATACAGTACTTTACTTCAAACATGTCTCTTGTCCCTTTGCACGCTTGAGAATCAATACGCTGCCATGATTGGTAGACAGCGACACCCTACTAATCCATACATATAACATGGATACTGTGTGCAGAGACATGCCCGACCGATTGGCTGTGTACCTTACTGTACCTCAAAGCAGCCACAGGTACGGAATACCGCGTAGGTAGGTACCTTACCTTATGACTTACCTAATTCGTACCATTCTCCTTCTGGTTAGCGTCAGAGCCACACCGTTAACCAGAAGCAGTCAACCGCCTTGATTCGACATCGCCCTTCTTCCTCTTCCCTGACTTATCCATCTTCAGGTCCGATCATGTCCAAACCTCCCCCCCCCCCACCGAGCAAGTCTCCAATTATTACCACGCCGTGCTTTCTACTGCGGTCATAGCATCTGTCGAAGGTCTCTGGTCGCCACAAAATAGGGGACTTATGTCCTTTCTTTCAAGCAATCTCTTTGAACAAAGCTCGACATCCGCTTGCGTCCGTGAACATGATGGAGCCCGGTTCCAGTGTCAGTGTGGTGATCAAGCTAAATGGCAGTTTTCCCCAAAGTTGAGCCCCTGGCCGGATTCGTTCTTCGAGTCAACCGTGTAGTGTATAATCAAATGGCTCTAAAATCGTTCAAGTCAATGACTGTACTATTCTGAGAGTCAAGCAGGCTGGCTGTTTAATTAGAAATGCTGATGTCAAATTGGTGAGCTGTTTCCAAGAATATTTCTAACCGATTGCTTTTTTCAGTAGGCAGTCTGATGTTCACCAACATTCGTTTGTTCAGCATTCCTTATAAAGAATAATCCAAGGTTTATTGTTCAGTTGTCCACATTCGCGTCCCCTTACTTTTTCCTTTGTCCCAGAAGCTCATTGATCATGAAGAGTCTCATATGTAGAATGCTGTCTCTATTTTGCCAAATCTCGATTACTTCGACTTTCCGAAATATCAAGTCTACCACTCGTTCGACCAGCGGTGATAGAGAAATCAGACCCAACGCTCATTATTCCAATCGCCTGTCAATTCTCTTCCATATAGGAGTGTGTCAGTATCGACGAGGACAGAGTCGCAATGGCCTCTATCAATATTAAGATGGAACACACTGTCGAAACCGATCCTTCAGCAAACAGATACATTTGTGGTGAGTGCGGTTCTGCGCTTTCTTCTTTGAAGGGCCTCCAGCAACATTTCCGGAAATCCCACATTGAAACTCAATGGGCTTGTTCGGAGTCTGGCTGTCGTGAGACTTTCCGTGCTCCGGCTCGCTTCTACGAACATCTAGAGCGCGTCCATTCCCTACGCTCCATGAATTGCCCTTATCCGCGCTGTCAATTTCGTTTTCGACATCACGACGATCTTTGCAATCATGTGAATTCGCACTATTCCTTCGTTTCTCGTAATGACCCGAATCGATGCCCTTACAGACGCTGCACTCGACGCTTCTACAATCAAGATGAATTAGATAGGCATTTGGCAGCCCACCTCCGTGTTGCGTCTGCCAAAGCCATGGCGGCAGCCGGCATGATGATTGAACAATTCACAACAAACGAGAATATCGACAACCCCTTCGACCCGATTCCAACCCAACAAGAGGATGGCAGTGTTGAGGTCACCAACGATGGCACCATCCTTGTCGCTGAAGAAGACGGAGACGCTGCCGAGGACAACGCAGCCAGTGCCCCTGTTGGGAACAGCCAGCCTGACAACCGAAAGATGGCCATTGGATACATCCTACAAAGTCCCCCAACCCAACATTTCCCGATATCTACTGACACCAACGACTATCCTGAGCTGTTGGCTCTTGATGAATCGGAGAGGCCTCGTAACGACAAAACTCATAAACAGTCGTACCAAATTGGCAATTTCTCGGATCCCTCGGACGGCCGTGGAACGTTCCAGTGTATCATTATCCTTCTTGGGTTGGAATTGTTCGTATCCTCGGATGAGCTTATGGAACTTTGGATGACAATCTTGGACTATGAGCAACGAGTCGAGGCTCTTAAGCAACTAGGTGAAACTAGCTGGCTCCAAGACTTGCCCATTGTCATTCGCATCTTACGGACCAGCGGCCTAGGTGCCTTAATAGAAGCATGGGCAACTTTTAAATTGATATTGTACCCTATGCCGGAGGAAGCCGGCACCCCATCCGCCACTGAAATCGTATGGAAAGTGTTGATGCACTGCGCGAAGCTTGAGTTTGTGAGGGACAAAGGCTACCAAAAGGCCGTCAACGCTGGCCTGCAGGTTCCAGACCTATTGTACTTGCCTCCCAAGCTGCCATATTTTGGGGCCGATACGTCACTCGCTCAGCTCCTAAATGCACTCGAAGACAGAGTAAGGCGCAGGAAAATTCATCCGGAGTGGCTTCAATTTACGAAAACCATGGTCCTTCAAGAAACGAGCAAGTATTTAGGGGATTTGAAAACGGTCGTCAATGCCATGTACCCTGACCGGCAAGACACCGAGATGTTGCGATCCGAATTTGGACCGTTCTGGTGAGAATTTCGACTTGCGCAGATATTTTCCTTATTACGAGGATCTATGCTACAGACCTTAATCGTCCTATCGCTCCTATCTTCACCTTCTTTCAATTTAGTAGCTATGATATTTTCTCGATTAATGGATTGAAACGATTTCTTTAAATTGCCTCTCAGTTCATTGCGATGCACAAATTTCGATACATGTGAATTTCCCGTAATTGAACTTCTTGAACCTAATCCCTCTGTTTCACATAAGAAACAGGGAACTTTTTCCCTTACCCATGGCTCCTCTATCATGGTAAACTAGGTGCTATAAAAGCCTTGCTATCCTAGTACTTAGCTTGACTGCTTAAAGGTCGTTCGATAGGCAGTCCGCGTGAGTTGAAGAGCAATCATATAGTCAAGATACATCTAAGATTGATACGTACAACCCAAATGGAGCCACGGCCCGTCAACGTGGAATACTAAGAGTGCCCACTGTGGCAGGTGATTTAGGGTCATACAGTATGCTGCACGTAGGCTAGCTGGACACTGGACTGATTTTACGCTGTATAGCAAACTTCCTGGTACGCGTTGTGGTACAGTCACAAAGCCAAGCTGTAATCGACAACAACGGTGCTGTTCACGTACTGTCAACATTATCCTTCAATCATCGTCCTAGCTGTATAGACAACGATGTTGATACTCATTACCTTCCCAGCAAGATGTCTCCTTATAGAGTACAACGACATTGATCACAGCCAGAGCTATTGTTCGTGGCCTCAGGTTAGGTCCACAGAGTCTCTGTGAGAAGCATAATAAAACTGTTCGAGCATAGAACATTAGGCTTTTGAAATTTTAGGAAGCAGCAATATAAAATCCTATGAGCGTCCCTGTCCTAAGCTCACAATCCGCAACCTACAACACACACTCTAAACACATCAAACCATTTCAATCGATTCCAAAGGCCTCAGCTGTCAAGCCAGACTCAACTCCATCATCTGAAGAACCAACAAAGAAGCCCCACAAAAACGCAACATGTCTTCTGGAAATTGCGGGCAGTGCCTTTCCTGCCAAAGCCAAAGCGACTTCCCTTGCATGAACCACGTTTTCATGGATCTCATGAACCCACCAGTCCTCCCTGGGGATCCAATATTGGCGCACAGGGCTTCTAGCCCGCCACGGCCATACCTAGGCCCTAGAATGAGATCGCAGTCTCCAACCCAGTTTTCTCGAGGCGCAGAAAATGCTCCAAAACGATCTCGAAGTAGACCAAGACGGTCTCGGGGCAGAAGAGCGTCATCAAGACCATCTCAAGGCGGAAGTGGGATGCCAAGACGTTCTCGACGCACACCAGGGTCTCCGGGACCTTCAACGACGCCAAAGACCGATTTCCGTGCTGCAGTTCAGAGACCAGGGCAGCAATTCCAAGAAACATTAGAAGCTCGAAGAGCTTCCATGACACCAAGAACTGTGTACCACTTCCCGGGATTCCCCGAAACATCACCGCAACCCTCTCAGGCCACACTTTTCGGTCGTTCTTACAATTTAGGTCCCGATTCTCGCTCGGCTCCCGCAGCGTCTAGTTCTCGCGGGAGGACGCAAGTGGCGGAGCTCCGAGGGGACTATGAACAGGCTCAACGGAGGATTTGGGAAGCCGAAGCTTCTCCGCTTTACCAAGGCCTACTCCGCGATCGGAGGACCGTAGAGGACTTCGAGATGATCTTGTCGTATTTCCCTGCTTCCACTCCTGTCGACCCAGCTGGCCATTTCAATGAAAGGCAGATCCAGAGCCTGTTCAACCAGCACCTCGCGCCTCGAGGTCCTCCTGAGTTGCGGTTGCCGACTCTCAATCGGCAACCCATCCAGAGCCTGTTCAACCAGCAACATGCGCCTCGAGGTCCTCCTGAGTTGCGGTTGCCGACTTTCAATCGGCAACCCTCAACTCGATCAATGCAGTTCGGCCGCTCCTCCAGGAGTTCTGTTCCGAGCTTTGCTCCTCCGGACGCAGATCGCTTCAGACTGGGCGACCCATCCAGGCCTTTGAGCCCAGCTGAGGAGTCCATAGCATCCCGCAGACACAATCCGGTCTCAAACCGAGCTCGTGGTGTTTCTGAGCGAGCAATGCAACGACCGGCTGATCGTCTCGGAAGTTTTCGCGCTCCCCAGGAGGGAACACGTCCTGAAAGCGACCCCAGCGTTCGACGCGCTGCGCCGTTTCGCACCCCGAGATATCACGGCATTGCCCCCCCTGCAGAATTGCCGACTCACCCCTACGAATTTCCAGCCCCGTGGACGTCTCTACACCGGAGTCCCTCCACGCCGGACTTTACTACTCCAGCCTCGACGACTACATCGGCGCAGCAGCCCCCCGAAATCAATTTTGACATGGTTGCTGCTCGGTTTGATGCGCTCAATGAAGAGTACGATGCTCTCCGCGGCCCCCCTGCACCCCGAACACCGCCCACCTCAAGCAGGCCACTTGCACCTCAACCCTATGTCGAGGATGCAGACGACGACGAGGCTGGTGGTTTGTTCTTACCTGACTAGATCCGAGAATGGAGGATAGGTTGTCTTGAAAAGAACCAGTGCGGACCAAGATTGACGGCAAACCAGGTTTGTGAGTTTCTTACTCTTGTTTCTCTTCTTCATCTTTTTTTTATATATATATAGAAGGTCAATGAATGAAATAACGACGAAGACACATGATTTTCGCTAGGTGATTCACAATTCTAACAGAAACCAACACAGCCTTTCGTATCTTCAATGAATGACTCGCGATATCAACAACTGAGACCACACGTAGAAAACCAGAGAAGAAAACTCAATACTAATCCAGAAACCACACCTAATAGAATTACACAACAAAAGCAACAGATGAAAGATTAATGGATGAAATAACGACCGAGACATGTTTTTCGTCAAATTATTCGCAATTTTTAACAGAGTATCAACATAAAACTTTCATGTTTGAAGAATAACTCGCAACACTAACAACCGAGATCACACATACTGTAGGATATTAAAGAAACAAACATAATACTACTACAGAAACCACACCTATTAGAAACTACAAAGCAAAAAAATGGACGTTAGAAACACCAACGAAGAGAACGAACCCCAACGGAAATCCATCCTATTCAAGTGCCTAGTAACATCAACAGCATTGATCAAACCCAGCGTCTTGCCTTCAAACCTCCAGCTATCCCTCAAGACCCCACCACCAGAGCCTTTCAAATTCCCCTTCAACCCTCTCGAGACCCGCAACCCCTGTTTCTAGCAACCCACATTGCCAAGGCCTTTCCGGTCTCAACCCCACTACGCTACTAACACAGATGATGTCTCTTGCGCGACATCACAGAGAGAGAGAGATAGAGAGAAAAAAACGAACACCGATTAATCGCTGTTTTACTAACCTTCCGCAACGACGACGACACAAGCTTATGGGTTTCCCGGATTACAGTAGCACAACTCATTGACTTGGGTTCAGTTAATCAAACGTGCGCAACAAGGAAACCTGGGATTTGGAAACATTTGAGATTTGGTCGGTTGTTACTTTATATATATATATTCAAGCGGTACTTTGTCAGGTAGGTTATTTCGACATGCTTAGGTACAGGTTGGTTCTCCTGGGTTTTGACGCTCTCTGGTGTCGTGGCAGTAGTGGTGGCTTTTCTCATGGCTGATTCAGATAAGAGCTCGAAAATCATTTTCAGTACCTGTAAACATCTATACAATATCATTTCTCAATCCCCCCCCCCCCCCTAACCCAACCCTTTTACTATCCTAACCTTCCCGTCACCCTCAACTCCCCTCCCCCTTTCCCCGTTCTTAACCCCAGCCGACGTTTTCGGTCAACGTTCCATTAACCAGGAACAATATCTTGGTACACATTGGCGAAATTTGTGCAAGTCCTTGACAGGGAGATCTCGGCGATGGGTAGGAGGGAGCAAAACCGGTTATAGATTGGGTATCTTTCTTCCCTGTTGAATGCATCGAGAAATGTAATCGGTCGGTCTCTAATCGGATATGGTTTCGGAAGCGGTCTATCATGAAATGAACTACGTTCAGGGGCTACTTGAAGCTTTTCGCTTCGTATGGTTCAACTGTGCGGACATCTTAAGATTTATGGTGGGTTTTCCAGTTGATATTGTGGACGTTGAGTATGCTCGTCGTGGTCGTCAGGGCTGTTGGTGAAATGATACTGGACTAGTTCGCAAGCACACAGGCAAGCGTGGTTCGAAAAGTGATGGTTTCCGTGGATTTACCGAACCCAGGAGACTACTGGTCAATTAGGCAATCCTATGGGCCTCGTTGTCCCATAAGCTGACTCGGGTATTAAAATTTCTACATTAGCTCACACTTATCGTCCTTCCCTCAGTTGTGCTTGCTGATACGCTGGGAACCAATTAATCTCCACGGATCTGAAAGATACTGACCGTCAGGTAAACGTGATCTCCAGCACAGCTCCTGCAGCGAGTCTGAAAGCACCAGCGAGGAGAGAAGGCGAAGATATACAAAGTAAAAAGATCTGATGTAACCGTTGACTAAAAAAATCGATTAGGTCATAAAGTTGAACAAGTAGTGATTAAAGCCAAGGAAAGTCAAAGAAAAAGTCACCATGATAGAACCTGGACGCATTTGCACATCACTGACGCCGCAAAAGTGTTTCTCAGAAGTGTTGAGAGCATAACGAGTATTGTTAATTGTTCCCAGAAGCGTATCAAGCACCACGGGCTCCCCTTGAGGTGCAGAATCAAAGCTACCGGTTACGCTTCCAACAAATCTTCAAAGTACTGGAGCGGAAGGTTTAATTACACAGATGACGAGTTGTCACGCGAGCACATGGCGTTGCCTCGATAATGGAAGGCAAGGTAGGTAGTCACTCGAAGCCCAAACCTAGGCTATCAGAATATCTCCCGGCGAAAGGAGAAGTATCTTGGTCCATTATATGACCGCAGTACTCGCTACAGCAACGATGGTAGAACCCTCCGGAAACGAACCAACCAGTAGCATACTACCTTTAAGTTTACCCGACATAACAATACGTGCGAAAGCAACTCTGGCAAACACCCGGCAGCGCCGTCCCCGTTTTCTTCATAAACGCACATCCCAAGCATGCAGCCCACGTCGAGCTCCCACCCATACTAGCAATCTGCACTCCATTGGCGATCATGCCCTCGGTCTCGTCCTGGGCATACTGCAGCTTCGAAGTGGGTTCGTTGCTCGGGAACGTATAATTGACGTTAGGAAGATAGACAATGGTGATCTTGCTGGTGTCGTTGCAGCCGAAGAAGGTAGGTCTTTTATTGAGGCCTTCCGAGACAAAGGTGTCGACGGACGGGATGAAGGGCATTTTTGTCAAGCCTGCGTTGAGAGATTGAATGTATGTGGTCAAGATCTCGCTGCCGTCGGGGAAGTTGTCGCTGTTGTCGGCCGAGTTGTCGTTGACGATTATGACGTCCACGCCTCGGGAAGGTTGTAGCAAGGGGAATATAGGGTTGTTTTGGTGTGCCTCGCCTCCATCAACTAACGTGAGCTCTGTTTGGGCGGAAACTAGCGAGGAGCGAGCGTAATTGTGGAATGGATTCGGATACACGGCATACTCGTCGCGAGTGCTAAGAGCGTGTGCCTTGTTGACGATGGCAGCCAGGTCACCGAAAATGTTGGACATGTTGGTAGAGGGTACGTTTTGACATGCTTCGTTGAAGAGATTGCTGGAAGTTCCCAAAACATAGCCTAGATTGTCAAAATTCTGAACACAAGTGCCATTGGGAATGCCGTTTGTAAGTTTTGTTCCAAGGTACTTCGTTGGGGTAAATGATTGGACACCGGAGTCCCATGAACCAAATTCGAAAGGCGTGATCTCATACGTCGTTCCGTTGGGAGAAGGTAAGCATTGTCCATCGAAAGTATTAACGCCAAGACCAGTAATTATAGGATAAGGTACGTTTTGACTTGTGAAATTTGAGAGAGACGCGATTGATGATAGCCGTGTGGCCACACCGCCGTCAAAGCCGTAGAGGAGCTGGTATGAGAGTAACCTGCCCCAAGGATCTGTCAAAGTTGGGGGGAAACCTGCATTCTGTTTCGCAAGGATATCATCCGTTACCGCGATATAAGCAGGCGCTGCGAGTAGGTACGCCGGATCCAAAAGACTGTCCTGGAAAGCTTGCTTCCAAAGACCATTTTTCAACGAGGTGATGGTTGGGTAATTGTTGCCTGCGAAAGAAGATAGGAGCCATGCCCCGCCGGATAAGCCCGCGTGGAATTGTATGGCCTGCAGAATCCCGCTAGTACTGACGTTGCTGTCGCGAGCGTCGAAGCCTTGGAGAACGCCAGCGCCCGACAACAAAGCACGATAGCCACCTCCACTACTAGTTAGGGCCACTGTTGGCAGCTTCGAAGTATCAAACGCTGAGTTGGTTTTCCGAAGCCAGGACTTAAGCGCTGCGTTTGCCCTAAGTTTGCGACCTCCAAGATAAGTCGATTCGGCTGTCGACAGACCATCCGCAGGCCTGACAAGTGGCGTACTTGGGCATGCTGCTGATATAGGAGCATATAGCGATGGCAGCGAGAGCGCAGAGGTTAGCGTCGCAAAGTATAGGCATACTAGGAGAAGCATCTTGAAAGAAACAACTATTATGATCAGACGAGAAGCGGGTTTTTAAGGAGAAACAACAGAGTATTGCAGTACTATATGGGAGAGCGCAAGGCGAATTTGAAGGGAGTGGAAGTCTTCATGGACCTTTGATACGTCTCAGATAGAGGGCGTAAATGACGTGCGACGCGACCTATATGAAGCCCATCACCATACTGCACACGTGGGCGAAAGGTATCTATCCATTGAAGGAAATGTACCATTCTCACGTTGATTGATTTTTATGGGAGCTTCCTTATTTGCTTCGGTATCAAAGCCTTGTAGGCTGTTTCCATGTTTCTCGTGGTTAACTTGGACTCTTGCGGACTTGTAGTGCATCGTGGGGGCCGGAGCGAGCCCCAATCTAGAAATGGGCCGGTCTTGGGCGCCAAAAGAGAAAGATAGAGCAGGGAACCCAAAACCCGATCTGAATGGATGTCTTTAGGGTTGATTGCTTCGGAGCGCAGAGATGCCCCTTGTGTTTGGGTCAGAACCACTCAAATTCAAAGAAGCCGCGCGTGCCGACCGTCTCTTAACCGGCTCAATAACCTATCACCAAATCATCGTCTGTTCATTAACACATTCTAATTTTAGGCTGGCAAGGCGTGATGTATTCGTCGAATGGGTACAAAACCCTGGACGTTGACAGCTAAATCAACTCCTCAGTATCGAAGAAATTGTTGGAGGATGGTAGTAAAGTAAGTGGAATTGTTGGCTACGGTGTCATTCCGAAAGGACTGTCAGGCCTCACAGATCGTTCATAAAGTCCTAATGTCAACGAAGTCACCTGGAACTTCACGGTCCAGGTGGGATCCACATCAGGCCTATACCTGACTATCCTTCTACACGTGCTATTCTCGAGTTCCTTCACGCCATCGCCCTACAAAGGGCTAACCAGGACGCTACTTGCGATCAGTGCACTGAGATAAGTAACCAGGCATTAGCCATGTCTTGAAATATGTGTGATTGTCTCCTCGCTTAGGTTCAACTTGTCCACCGATGTCCAGTACTCGTAGCTTGTGCCGCCACCTTCACGGCCCGTGGAACTCGGTCTAATCAGAACAAAGCTGTTGCACCATGCGATATCTATCGATACATGGAGGACCGAGTACTAGGATAGTAACACGATAAACAGACTTCTAGGAAGTCAGTGCAACCTACAGCTGATGGCGGTGCACAGTGCCAGGCGTGAGCTCAGGAGTAAGCCGCAAATCCAGTCCCCTGTGAGATCTAGAACCTTGGAAGACGCAGCCTCCGCTTTAGCCATGTATAGTAGTATGCAGCTCCAAAAGCCATACCACCCAAATGGCCAGCATGTCCCATCCAAGGCAGGATGCCAGTGACCATGGAATAGAGACTGAAATTCGCGAATAACAAAGCAGCTCCCCATGCCGGTATGTAGAATGGAACAAGTAACATGGATATCCCCATTTGTGGGTGAAAACAACCGATAGCAGTGACGATCCCTAATATGGATCCAGAGGCTCCGATGGATTGCGTCGACACTTTCGGATCGTCTTTAACCACTTGATACCCCAGTATTGTGATCCGATCTTTCCCCCTCTTTCTGCGCTCCTGTTCTTGGACCTGATCCCAAAGTACATGAGCCGCTCCACAGGCCGCAGCCGATCCAACCCAGAGTACTGCAAAGCCGCTGGGGCCAAAGAGCCTAACGGCATGAGGACCAAAGCTTATCAAAGTAGCCATGTTAAACGCAATATGCATAAAGTTATAGTGCATAAAAGAGGATGTTATCAAAGTCCACCATCTTCCATTTTGGAGGTTTTCGCGAGAGTTGACAAAATTCCGTTCAACGATATCGATATGCCGTCTATCATGGACGTTGGTATATTGATGTACTGAAAAAAGGCGGTAGACATATCCAATTAGACAGAGCCCAACAGCCCCCCCAGTGACAATATTTGGGGTGTGGCGCTGCCATCTAGATTGGGGAGGATAATGTTCGCTAGAGCTCTGGTAGAACTTTCGGGTGTTCGAAGTAAAACTCGAACTCGTATGCTCGGCTCGGCCTACCTGAGCGCCCTACAAAGAGGAACATAGTCAGCTAGGTTCAAGAATGGTTCGTACGATGAAATGACCTACCTTGGATTTGAGAATTGAGAAAGGGGTGGAAGGGCTCAAGAGGAAGCGTTGCTGCTTCAGCAGAAACAGACCGCCATGTGAACGGAGTCCACTGCATGGTCGAAACGGCAAGGCTTTCGCCCTGGCAAGCAGTCTGCTTGAAGGAGATTTAAAGAACGACATGGAGGATTGGACGACGCGATTTGATCAACAGCCCGTCCCCGCCGCTGCTAGTTCCGGTAATTTAGCGGCTGTATATGGCCATTATCTTGTGCGCAAATACATAACAGGGCGATCTCCGTGGTTGGTGATGATTGTCACTTGATGATGGTAAACATTCTCGTGAATGGGCTCCAGAGAGCTCCAGAGAGCTTCAGAGAGCGCTAGGCCAATTGCGCCTTAGCTGATAGCAAATCCAGGCTGATTGGTGGATCAGATTCTATACGGTATGAATTTCTACACTATCATCTATTGTTGTCTCATAAGACTGGCCAGTGCCAGGCTACTGTTGAACTGCTAAGCCCACAGGCTTGCACTCATTGTCTACATACATCAAGACGTTTTTGCAAGCGTCAGAGCCGAGCCTGTCACGTGTATGCAGAGCGATAGCACAATTGTCGAAATCGTTGGATAGAGACCTTTGTCTCCGTAGAATGTGCTTGGTAACTGCTTGAGTTTAGTCGTCTTCTGCGACCCAGCGACCAAAACCATACCTGTTCATACATCTGCATACTTTCTATCGTGAGGTGTGGCAGAGGAAGTTGTGCGAGCCATGAAGACCAATTGTAGACTTCGGCTGACATGGAGAACTCTCGTGGTGGTTCATCGAGTTGCGTAAGAAGAGACTTAGAAAGGTGGCATGGCTAATGCTTCAACCTACAACTATCGCAAGCACCAGCATGACGGCCACATAGCTATCGTGAAAGTAAGTTAGCAAGTTGCAATCCTTAGTAATCCCGTCACCGAAAGACGTACATTGTAATGCCTTTCCTCCAATCTCTTATACTCCTTAAATCGGAGAGAACAGCTGGCTGTAAAGTACAGAGCGATGCGATTCCGACCATTGCACTAATGACAAGCCGTGCGAGCAGTTGCGGTACGACTCTAAAGACAATGACTGTTGAGACCAAGGTGAAGGCGACAATTATAACATGAGTCTGAAGTTCCCTGTCGTGTTGCGACGGTGCAGGTAATGGGATCGAGGTCTTGCTCGTAGCCGCAACGACAAGGTCTGCTTCGTGCTCGAGGAAAGTCGCTTCTTCTTTAGCTATGGGAGCGTGATTTGTGATCCACTCACGATATGCTGTAATGTCGGGAGCGGATGCGGGCTCGAGAATCTTGGTAAGATTACTGTACGAGGAAAGAGCACGGTCTTGATAGCATGTCAGCGCTTGAAGATAATTCCATGGTCTATCTCAGTCTTACTGTACTGCTCGACCTTCGCAAAACTCCTTGCTAACAAGTCCATCCTCTGCAATTGCAAGTGGGAAGGGAACCTGGCCTCGATTCTTCTGGATGCAGGTCTGTTACCGTAATATTGACTCTCTTGCGTAATGGTGCTATCTAATTCCCGTAGCCTGTCCTCGATCTCCGATATCTCGTCCTGGAGGTAAAGTAGCATCCGATTGTTCAGAGTTTCAAATTTGCGGTATATTGGCCGTAGGAATTCTTCGCTCTTTGAATCAATAGATGAAGCAAGCAGGTCATAGCCTGAGCCGTTGGATTTAACGAGAGGGTTCTCATGCCGATAGAGTCCTTCCTGTACAGCTTGGCTTGCGGCTGGTGAAGAATCTTCAGATATTGGTGTCCTGGAACACGGTGTTGTTTTCGGTATGACATGCGGTAGTGTGGTATAATAAGCCTCTGGTGTGTCGTCGAGGTTTGCTGGCATGGATGTCCAGTTTCGCGGGAGAGAAGCAAAGTTTGGGAGGGGAGTTGGACTTGATGTATCTTTTAAGCCATAAGGCTCTTCTCTGAATGGATCTAGCCCGGTATCATCCGGCCATGTACCGGTGTAGATACTTGACTGCCTCCTCTTTGGCATGCGCGACTTTACTTCTGGGCTGCTAGTACCCATAGATATCCCAGAGTCTGAATGGAAACTAGTGTCATGTTGAGTACTATCCCATATGTTTTGTTCGTAGGATTCATTAGCATGTACTTCCAAGTCACTATAATGAGGAGTATTCGGCATCGGAATCTCTGGGTGTGGACTGGTAGAGACAGGACCACCTTGAATAGTCGCTCCAGCACCTTCGTCCTCGGCATCACTGTGAAATCCATCTTCTTTCTCCAAGAATGTGAATACGTCAGGCAGGATGGCAGTTTCTGAAGGGTCTGCACAAGAAACCGTTAAGCGTGCATTCTCATTGCTTTGCTCATCGATGGGTCGTTCCTTGGACCCATTCTGCTTCAATTGTCGTGTATTCAACCGTGACACTGGCTCTGGGTTGGGGGTTGAATTGCTCCTCCCCTTGCCCAAAAACAGGCTCGCCGAAGCTGAAGTTGGACTGGACTTTTTCGATGACGATGGCTTTGAATAACGGCGGCGTGTGTCAGTAATAGAAGGCATAATGCACAAGTTGCTGATGCTGCTTGCAACCTCTTAGGAATCTAGATACTCGTGCACACCAACTTGTTTTTGGTTTGTAGTCCAACTCTGCTCCTAGTATAGGCCACAATCGTGTTCGGGCCGGGGCTCAGAGTCAGCTGAATAGAAGTCAATGTATCGCAATTGAGAGACGGAAGAAGGAACGAAGTAATATGCTCTCAGAAAGAGCAGGGCACGGACTGCATCTCATGATATCCATCTCGAGAACAGGAGTATGGGACACTGTAACAGTGATGAAACAGTCCAAACCAGTCAAAGGAGGCCATAGCCATAAGTTATCGCAACAGCCAACAGCCCACCTGATACTCGAGACTTTGCGCCCAGTATCCGCCATGATCGGCGGGGTCATCCTTTCACGTGTACAACAACAGGCCATATCCTGCGCCTGCCCGCATAATCGTACTGGCTCCTTGCTTGCACGGCTGTACGCCTCACAGATTGACTTTGCCTTGGTGGTTTGGGTGGATGGACAGGAGGCGGCGTTTATGCGTGTTTCGCTCTAATTCGGCAACCATCTATCTTTGCATATTGGCTATGCGTCGGCTTAATGCATCATCTAATCGGGTCGTCGTGATAGGATGGGGAGTACAGGACGTCACACTGCACGGAGATATAATTGCAAACACAATTCCAGAACGGTGATCATTCAATAACTGGTTCATTCATTTTCAGACAAAAGCGCTCGGAGATATTATCCATCTCGAAGGTTAATCTCGAAAACTCTACTCGCGGACAAAGAACCCCAGATATGCCCGTGATATATATCCGAGCAAGCAAGACTCCCGAAATACGAGGTGGGAATCCACCTTAGAAAGACGCTCCTGTCTATGCTTTTCATTGTCCTTGCCCTGCCATTACCCCGTTCTGCTGCACCGCTACTGTTCCATTGTGCTGGGCCCCACTCGCCGGCTGTGGAGTACCCGAGCCTTGCCTGACAGGAGGAGTCTGTTGCTCCGCCAATTGCGCCTTCTGCCGGTTCATCAACGTCGCTTGCTCGTTAGCAGTCATATATGTGCGCTGGGTCTCTGATCCGCCTATATTCGTGCCATTAACCTGTGTTGGGGTTGGGGTTTGCCCTCCATGTTGAGAGGAGTTTTGGTGGTACAACGGTGGCCGCTGCTGATTCGGTGTTGAGCTTTGAGTAGAGTATGTGGACTGCTCTTGATGTGGAGGGCTGTATGCTGACGCCACCTTCGGAGGCGACGCGCTTCTACCAGAGGTCGTAGGAGTATATCCATATCCTTGTGAATTCATGGCGCGCTGCTGGTACCCTGGCTGACTTGGTCGTTGCTGGGATCCTTGTGCTGGAACGGAGGAGCCTCCATGCTGTGGGGTTGAGTATTGCTGACTGTAGGAATTCCCGTTGGTGGCTGGGTACTGGCGATAACCGTTAGAGTACTGGCTATGGGGATTCTGTGACGGTTGAGTGCTGTAATGTTGCGAGGTGGAATATGAATAGCGCTCTGATGCCGACGGCGCGGGACGCGGTTGGGAGTATGACGAGCGCGAATTACCAGAGAAATAGTGATTAGCAGAGGGCGGTCGACTGGAGTATTGTTGATTTGGGAGGTAAGCGGCTGATCCGGTAGCAGGTCGTTGGACTGTAGGCTGCGATGCATAGTTTGAGCGAGGGACTGGCATAGGGGCAGTGGTTTGGTGGTATCCACTGCTTCTTGCGGGCAGACTCGTACTTGCATTAAGTGATCGTGCCGCATATGCAGCAGTAGCACCAAGTTTTGCCTTTGAGGTAACTTCATCTTCTTCCATCGAGCCTTTGTAGTTCTTGCCCTCAATCTGAATCTTGGTATTGACGTTCAGGATCCCAAGTTGCTCTCCGTTCAATTTAGCGAGCGCATAAGGTGGCAACATCTGTACCATGATAGCCAACTGCGATTTAAGTAGCTTGTAAACGTCAAATTCTGCATCTGATGGGTTAGTCGAACTAGCGGACGTGGCACTGAACTGGGAGTTCTGTCCAGCAATTGCTCGCGTGTTGCCAGAAAGTGACAAGTTCCTAACGCGTTGATAAGAGTTCAAAGTCTCCAGAAGCTCCGATATCCCTTGCAGAATTTCTTCCACTTCTTTGGCTGCTTCAGGCGTTTGTGTAGAATCATCCCCTTGTCCCTTCATTTCTGTCGGAAGGTCCTCTGGCATCCAATCGTCTACAGCCTCCTTGAACAAGACGTCCTCGTCAATTCCATCATCGCCAGCAGTAATATTTGCATCAGAATCGAACGCCTCTGCGTTCGAGAAAGCCGACAGCACCTGATATTTGCTCTCACCAACTCGCTTCCACCATATTCTATTCTTCGTGCGCTCTGATACTAACGCGGCAGCATTGTCTCGGTCGGGAGCAAAGCTCGAATATACGCTACGAAATAATGCATCCTCTTTTGCTTGTTGGTGCTCTGCAACCGCTTCTTCGGACAATGTACTTTGAGCCTCGCCGATGCTCAAAGCTCGATCACGCTGCTTGCGTTTCGCTTCTGGCGAAGAGAGCTCCTTCGGGGGGGGAGCGACGTTGTATGTCAGCCATTGAGGAGTAGTCAGAGGCTGAGTTGTATAGCTTTCTTTTCGGTGGCTTTTTCCGGAAGAGGGTGCTTCTGAAGCATTGAACCAATTTACAGAAGAGCTTCTGGTAGCCGTGTGCCTTGACTGCCTTGGTGGATTGAGCGGAGCTAAGGTAGGAGGAGGTGCAAATAATTCTCCGATCGTGGGCACTCCTTTCTTTCCGTCGCCTGAAGAGGTACTATGTATAGGAATAATCCTTGTCGTGGAGATACCATTTGGTAATGCGAGCTCCCTGAGAGGCGCATATACTAGGATTGACTTTTCGAGAGAGTATTTTTCTGGTTGTTCTGACTTAACCGGAATGGTTTGCTGCAGGCTTGAAAAGAGCTGTTTAGGCTGAGGAGCACCACCAAAGAGCGTCAAGACATTTCGGCCGGTATTCGTATCCCCAATGCTCCGACTAGAATTCTTCATCCTTTTGCCTCCTACAGCATCCTTGTGGAGATTTGAGATATACTCAGTACCTGTCTGCAGAAGCTTTGGTCTTTGCACTTTTTCCCTGAGTATGATGCTGTCAAGCTCTTTCCGAAGTGCTGTAGCCCGTACGATCTCTGCTTGCTTCTGGTGCGCATTTGCTGGAAAAGCCGGGCTCTCGCTGAGGTCCCTATTTCCCGAAAGGTCAGAAATCACGGCACACACCACCTTGTCCACGTCCGCCACGAGCTCTTCCACCGTGGCGTAGGCATTGGAATCAATTTGCGAGGCAACAGTGATATCCGTAGTGGGATCTGTAAGCTTGGTACGTTTCGCAGCGTGGTCTTGCTCTGTGGTCGAGTTGATAGGACGATTTAATGCAGAGGGTGTCGTATCATGACTGCGTCGAAGCAGAACGATCAGTAATGCGAGGGAATTATTTGCAAGGACAACATAAACAGGCAAACTATGGGACAGGAGGGAAAGCAGACCTCTTTAGGATTACGAGTATATCCTTTAGTAGCGCATAGAATTCATCGTAATGTGTATTTTCGCTTTCGCTGAGGTCGATGAAGCCTTTGCTGTCTTCTGGGCTGTTCACTCGTTTGCGCTTTCCGTTGGTCTGTATCAAAGATGCAGTATCGTCCAAGGGAGTGTGTGAAGCAGTCGAAACGGACATAATTCGGAGAGTAGATGATCGGGAGCGACTCAAAGATAACTTCGGGTAAAGCTATCTAGTACCCAACATCAGCTCCGTCCTTACACATCTTCACACAGCGGGCCATGTTACTCATCGAACCTACGTTTCAAAAACCGGCGCACATTGGGGTATCGCTCTGGGTACACAGGATGTGTGAGCGTGAGGTTAGCTTCTGCGCCTAGGCTCAGGTTGCGCGATGGTTGGTGAAAGATTATCGTGTTCCTCGACAGGGTTCACCTCATTTCGCCGGCGATGGTGCAAGGGATGGCGAAGCAGAAACCCTTAACAAAACGACTAGGATGTCATACAGACCAAATTCCACGGTTCTCCCACTATGGAAGATCTGGAAAGTCGCGTTAAGATTCGATGAGAATTGAAGCGTCAAAGCACAACTACTCGTACAGGTTCATTTGATAAGGCGCTATTCTACGGTCGCCGGCAATTACGGTCGCCAACCACTACGTTCGCCAGTAATGAAAAAGTTAGTGACTTTGAGCATCACGAACGCTAGATCAAACTCGTCAAGAGTATATATATCATGACTATAGCAAGGTTACTATTGTTACTTCACAAGAAGCATTCTCGACACAGATGCATGGCTTCGTGGCTAAGATTCTAAGACGCTTCGCACTGCTTCTTTACATTGAAAGAATCGTATTTTTCTCTAGACCTTGGACGACAGCAAATTCATCAATCCGAAGTCTTTTCCCAACCGAACGCAGTCACTCGTCTGACCACGTGAACTTTCACGCTTCAGCCTTAGAACCGTCAGTGACTCGAATCAGGTTCTTTCCTTTCCGAGATGCTGCTTCTTTAATCTTATGCCAGTTTGCATAAGTATATCCAGCGTCTTGGTCTTCCCATGGCTCTACATCCACACCCACCAATCTTCGCATAGGGGCCTCATTATTCGGCTTAAGCACATACGCAAAACTGTACCGCTCACTCTTGGCTTGTGCAACCGGAGCGTTCACAATTCGGTGCTTATTGCTGTGAAGGATCCCTCCGCTCCACTGGACTAAGGCATCGCCTAGGTTGACAATGGCACATCCAGGCTCTGGACGGACCCAGCGCCAATTCTGTTCTACGTCGATAAGCCCTGGTGGAAGGATTTGCAAGCCTCCAATGATATTGAAAAGCACAGTCACGCTTCCATTGTCAGTATGGCCAAAAAGGCTAGTCTTTCGATCTTCGGCAGGTTGAGGCGCACAGTGAATCAGACGAACAGTGCTTCTAGATGGCTTTGATTTTGGATGCAAGGCGCCAAGTGTTCCATCACGAAGACCAAGATGCTTGTCAAGGTGGGAAAGGATGAGATTAGCAACCTCATACGAGTGTACATTGAAAGCCTTCAAAAGAGGTTTAGCTCTGTCTATGAGCAGAGGATTGACGCCCGGGGCTGTAGTACCGAGGATCTCGTCCTGACTAACGCTGTAGAATTCACATCGATGGGTGTTGCCATATCCTGTCCGAAGCTCGCCGAATGTCGTCCAGCTATGTTTAAGAACGCCTTAGCTCTGTCATAGCATGCTTCCATAGAGTGGTAGATGGCTAATAGCCGCTGCCGTATGAAAGAGAAGTGCGCTCACCCAGTTACTTCCGGTGGCTTGGAGGCGTATCTGGATTTCTCCAGATTACTCAATGCACCAACTTCATGATCGAGTTGGAGAAGGCTTTCAGCATGTTTGAGAAGGCTCTCGCCTTCTGCTATACTTTGTAGATCAATCAGAAAGAAGCCAGTTTCTTTGCATGCTCGGAAGAGCTTGTCGGACTCGGCTGGGTCTTTCGCTAGCAGTCTTCTATATGAAAGTTTGGAAAGATCACAGGTGGGCACATTGTCTGGGAAAGGGGGCTGACTGTTGATGAGCGCGGCTGTAGGCATAGGCAGAGGTTTTGAATCGGGAGTTGGCGAAAGTGCGCACCAATGCTGCCTCATATTCACTGTGGATGCCGGTTCAGAATCAACGGAGTTATGGGACCTTATATCCCCACAAGGCTAAGACCACTTAGGTATAGATGAAAGGTACTGTACCTTACCTTATGTAACTGCAACACGCTAGTTGTATTATATGTACCTTACTCGTAGCTAGTACGAATAAACAGGAATGATTGAGCTAGGGATCGGTAATGACCGTCATTTCGATCGTATGACAAGTCATATGACGTCAAGTCGTGACATGGATCTGACCTGACAAATGACATGACAGCAGTCTAGCCAGATCGGGTTTCGCGCTAATCATTTTAAGATATAGGCTAGCCCGTTTCGATAGAACATCTTGCAATTTCCGCCGAATTCTCCCTTTCCTCAACCTTTCTACATCAACCATCACCTCTATTGACTATTATTCCTACTCTATATAAGCACTATGCTATCTGATTCAGCTGTACACGCCGCGTTTACCGAGTCAATCGTTCCAGAAGAAGAGAAAGAGTAGTGAAATGCCGCGAGCGTACACTACGAAAGATAGCCCAAACAATGCCTACATACTGAAGAGAAGCTCATAGGGATAGAAGATCAGTGGTTGGAGGAACAAAGTTCGATGTTGGAAGCTCGAGAAAGAGATGAAGAAGAGACGGAAATTACACTATAAATTGCTCTGTTTTCTCTGTTTTCTCCGGGTTCTCAGGCGTCTGCGGCTCCGGAATTGTTAGAACTCTCAGCCCAATAGTCGATTCCTGGGCTCTGATTGGTCAAAAGCCTTAGTAATATATATATAAGCTGTCTTATTGGCTGTCAAGTAGAAACATCTGACGTCAGCATGACAGAAAACATCTGACCTGACCTGACTGTCATATGACCATCCGTTATCCCTAGATTGAGCAGACTGAAGCACTTGTCCATACTCCATAGAGTGTTCAACCTGAAGCATCGATGATGAATGCTACCAATTCCAAGAGTTTTGTCTTTGGATAAGGAAGGAGGCAAACTTCCGGCCTTAGTATACTCGGTCACAACGTCGCTGCCATGGCTCGTTGTAAGCCTTCCACCAAATTTTTCAACATGCATTCACTGATGTCGCCGTAGCTTCCCGGAAAGCGCTGCTTCCCCCAAACCAGCCGGACCTTGTGTATCAGTCTTCCCTTCCACTCTCGAGGAGACGCGCAACGTGGCGGTCGCGTGCAGGAGCATAGGACAACTATAGGCCCAGTTACGGTCAACAACAGTCATGTCACACGTACAGAGTCATCTACTGCGTCGAGAATAAAGGTGGGCTCTAGAGCTTCCACCAAAGCTGTGCCTAGGCTACGTCGTGTCAGAAGTCGTTATGAGCTTGCTGCTCGTTCTGCAAGCCCCTCCCATGCTCTAATAGCTGCGCTGGGTTCAGTTGCTCAACATTATAAAAAACCCCGCATTTTCTCTAATAAGCTAGATCTGTCATATTGTGCACCGATTTTGTTGAGCAAATATCACATATCTAGCTTGCGAAAGACAGCAACAAGCAGCGCCTTACGGCACAACCCCCCCAAACCCCTATTAACCATACTCGTTCAATACATCCAAAATCTTCATCCTCTTGTCAGGTCCTGTAGACTGGCTGATGACTTGCGCTCGCGGACACCAGACTTCGACACTACTTTGCTTAAGACTTTCGACGATGAGAGTTTAAAATTGCTACAACTCAAAGGATGGTCAGTTTCGGATCTGATGTCCTGGACATGGATCCTAACTGCCAAATCCGCGGCGAAGGCAGCCACAAGGTTGATGATGTTGGCAAGTCCCTCAGATGGGATGAGCGGTGTGCTGATTCCGACGTTTGTATTCTTATTGCTTCTTCGCCGGAGAGATATGAACGGGTATGCTTTGAAGCTGCTGATGGTACATTCTTGGCATCGCTTGCTGGGGACGCCTCGCAATAAGTGGGCAACAAAATCCAAAGTTGAACTTGAGATTGCAGCCATGCCCCAGTCATGGCCACAAAGGATGAGGAACGGTAGGGCGACTGGAAGTGTCGTTTATCAACCAATGTCCGAAACAACAATCATGACGGTGATTGTTCGACTCTTACGGCACTGTCGAAAAGTCTGGCCTGCAGCCTGCGTGAGCGTTGCTAAGATGATTACTAATTATGTTAACGGTACAAGTCCTGGGGATAGCCCAACCCCGACTCTTGTGTTGCCCGAACAGACCTTCGCTAGGCTCACCTTTCTTTACAACAAGGCCTTGTCTCTACTATCTTTACCATCATCTATCAATCCATTTCAGTCGGTTGCTTACCATCAGCGAGCACAATTCATTCTTTTGAAAAAGATGAATGAATTCGAGCCTGCATTAGCCATCAACGTAGAAGGTTATCGTGCTGTGACGCGAGTGCAACTTGCCCATAGAAAAACATTTCGCGAGCGCCAATGGGCTGATATGAAAGCAATCTCTTGGCCACCATGGAAAGAAGAGAAGTCCCGTATGGACGTCGACATAGGTCCAGAGCACGGTGTCAGTCGCGCCAGTGAATCAATGTATCGGTCGAAAGAAGCAGGGTATACTCCACATGACTGGGAAAGAGCGGCCGGGATCTTCGCTGGGTGGGATACTGATCGTAGCCCGACAATACAAACACGGGCTTGGTTTCAGCAACCTCTGGTTCCTCGACGAATCATCACTTCTAGCCATTCAGCCCAACCTGAGCGAGACGGGAATGTCTGGGCCGCTCGTATAAGAGCCACAAGAACCCTTGATGAGGGCTGGGTATGCTTCTTAGCATACAAGGATCAGAAGAGTAACCCGTCTCAAGGGCCTTATTATGCCATGTTCGAGAAACTTGTCTTTGAAGATAAGAGACGAAGGAAGAGCGACAACAGTGGAAAGCTGGATCTTGCCAAAGGCAACACTTCAAATACTTTGGCTGGAGATGGTAAGGAATTGTTGCCCAAACCCGAAGACCCTCGAATATCAATTTATGTGCGGACACCACCACCGTCTGTAGAAGAATTCTTTAACAGCATGATCGAAGATAAGATGTATCCTTCGGGCAGATTCCTGGCCTTTCTCCTGAGCCATGCTGAGTCGTTCCACGCTGGGGTAAAGTATTTAAGAGCAAGTAGGCTGCCTCCTCAAACCATCATAGCTTTACTCAACCAAGACCTAGGCAAGGACTCTGTCACTCGAGCTAACCTAGAATCGGTGCCACAATATATCTTTGCCGCTTTCATTCGCTTTTTAAGTCGATTCGCACCAAGATTCTCTCACAAATTCACAGGTTCAGTTGACCACATGAGTATATCCATCACAAGCCCTACTCGTGACCACAAATCTGTACTGAGACCTCGAGCTATTCGAGTGAATCCACTTCTGCATGCGTTTCGCCTTATGGCTTGCCGAAGGCCATACTACCGACCACCATGGAACGCTTTGTTATGCGCACTCGCACGAGCTGGTACGGCCGTCGATAGTGGCCTCACGTCTGAGGATCCAAGCGTACAAGACCTTCTAACTTGGACTGCCATATGTGATCTTCTTCATCAAATGCGCGAAATTCGCCTGGACCTGGATCTTCAAGGATTTCAAATGGTACTCATAGCTCTAGAAAAAGCGATCTTCGCAAGCGAAAGCTTGATTCAGGGCTCAAAGAAGCCGGTACCTTTACCGGACCCGCAATCCCCAATTCACCGACAATCCATACCTGAGAAGTCTGATTATTACACCCGTAGTAGGCGAGAAGCGGAGAAGGTCCTACTCCACGGCGTCCCCCACGTGAAGAAGATCTTTAAGGGTCTGGTCACTTCAGGCATCGTACGCGACGAGACTACGAGCTCTGATAGCGATGAGCTCTCCCAATGGGTAAACGATCATGGCTTCCTAGCCGCTAGCGCTCTCCTCCCCCGGCTTCTGGAAGTACCCTCCCCAGCTCATCTCCACGCCCTCATCCGCGTACTCGGTCTCCGCGCCGACTACACCGGTATGTTGGATCTAGTGCAATGGATGTCCCGCTTCATGCCTGAGATCAAAGCCGTCATCGAAGAAGCAGGAAACGGTTCTAGGATGATGAGGCGATGTGTTGTTGCTGTCAGAGTCTTTTTAGAAAGGTACTGGTTACATAGCGAAGCTGAGGCGGAAAACGATGCAGAAGTCGATGCAGAAGCCGATGCAGAAGCCGATGTAGAAGCCGATGCAGAGGACTCCGGCCTTGTAGACGAAGGGGCGTCGATAGAGATGATCGAGAAGGTGCATGACATTGTTGAAAGGAATGAGGAATGGGGTGGCTGGCCAAGCGACAAGGAGATGGAGGAGTATTGCCGAAAAGGGCGTTTTATCTATTCCATAACTCAACTCACAAATACATAACGCTCAATTAAGGTCCTATTCTTCGCATCTTGAAGGTCTTCCAGACATGATCTTCCGATGACATATCTCTACATCTGCCTCACAAGTAACCCCCACCCGACCGCCATCCAACCATGCGCCCCCGCCTCCTAATCTCCCTGTCTCATCTGGCGTGCCCCTCCCCCTACCTCACGCGCCCCTACTCCACTACTGCTTCCAGTCCCTCCCTTCTCAAAATCACCAATCTCTCCGCCCCCCACACCGGCACCATCCGCATCATCTCCCTCAACTCGCCACGCAACCGCAACGCCATTTCGTGGCGACTGCTGCGCGAGCTCACCCACGAAGTGAACATTCTACGAGATGCAGGAGACGAGGGCCCGACGCAGGAAGGGGGCGTGAGAGCGCTGGTGGTGGCGAGTGAGCTGGACGAGGTCTTCTGCGCCGGCGCCGATTTGAAGGAGCGAAGGAATATGGGTGTGGGGGAGTTAGTTGGATTTTCATTCTTTGCATCCCACGAACCCAGCTTCTACTACTTCATCATTCATATGCCTACGTATACTGACTACTTACGATGCTACCAACAGAGTCACCCACTTCCTCTCCACCCTCCGCACCACCCTCACAACCCTCTCCACCCTCCCCCTCCCAACCCTAACCGCCCTCTCCGCACCCGCTCTCGGCGGCGGCCTCGAACTCGCTCTCGCCACCACCCTCCGCATCTTCGCTACAACCGCCACCATTGGCCTGCCTGAAACGCGCCTCGGCATCATCCCCGGCGCCGGCGGCACCTACCGCCTCAAGAATTTAATCGGGGAAGCTAGGGCCATGGACATGATATTGACGGGCCGGCGGATCGGGGGTCGGGAAGCGGGGATGATGGGGCTGTGCAAGCGGGTTGTTGAGGTAGATGCCGGAGCGGGGATGGGGGAGGCGAGGAGGGAGGTATTGGAGGAGGCGGTGCGGGTTGCGAAAGGGATTTGTGAGGGGGGGCCGAGGGCGGTGGGGTGTGCGTTGCGGGCGGTGAGGGGGGGCAGCGAGGAGGTGGAGAATAGAGAGTATGAGGTTTGTTTGGGGGGTGGGGAGAGGGAGGAGGCGTTGAGGGCGTTTGCGGAGAAGAGGAAGCCGGATTGGGGGAGGCTGGGTAGGGGTGGTGAGGGGGCGGTGAGGATGGTGGGTGTTAGTGGGAAGTATGGGATTTGAGGATCAGTGGGGGGGTGGGAGAATCGCAGTAAACAACAACTAGTCTCCGTCAAGAGCATAGCTACAAGCTATGAGAAAATGACAGTCTTGCTATGTCGTGATGAATATTGTAAGACCCCTTTATAACGGTATTCCACATAACAACATTACCTTTGCAACGACATACTTTCCGAGACCAGAAGGGGTTATTTTGTGTGTGCCCATATTCTACATAAGATATCTTCCTGGTAACAATGTGGTTAGACAGGAGTGTGAACAACGTTATAGCCAGATCTTACTGCAATTGCACATCTAATCACAGGATATTCGAATGAACGGTTAGTCACACTGGTCTTTCAAGAAGAGTAAAGCTATGAAGTCGAGTTTGATTGCCCGATAGGAAGAAGTCAAGAAGATGGCAGATGAAAGAGCAAAAGAAGTCAATGTTGACGCTCGCTGTTTATCTATTCAAACGAACGACTAGTCCCATCTGTTTCTTCAAAAAGAACATCACTATGAAACCGCGTTCAAATGCGCGACAAGGAAAAGTGGAAAGGGGAGTCAACAAAGAAAGTCAATATTAGCCCGAGCTGCCATTTATTCTGCTCGCAGTTTTCTAAGATTGTGTTACGGGTTGAAGGAAAGATCGATCCAGTGGCTCGACTTGTAGCCAACGGTATCTTGACAGGTATGTTTCGGTGGATAAGGCATCGAGACCGTATTTCGGGGGACTTTTTCGAGGTCACATTCGCCCTGCTCAGAAGAATGCCGCTGAAAAGAAAGTGCCCCGGCGGAGATGCTTGGAAATTGGCTATACCTAGGCGCTGACGCGCATCATTGACATCCTCGCGTTGCTGTTCCGTGCGATGGAACAAGGCTTGCGGTTTGTAAAACGCATCGCTGGTCAGGTTCGAGGGTGTCGTGGTGCTTCAGCATAGGTGCTTCTGTTGCAGCAATGGATTCAACAGCCTACGCAGCAGACTTCTCAGCTAAACATATCATTCGAGTTCCACACTAAAGATTTCCAAAGGTTGATGGCGTGATGTCGACCTTTCCAGCGGTATCGCAGACCTTCGTGATCAAGGAATACTGCCACCAACTTTCGTCTAGATCGGAGACATCCGACCCACGCGCGAGCTTCATGCGGACCTCCCGGTGCCAGTGGTTCATTGTTGAGATCATCAACGGCGTCAGACTCCAAGTCGGTCTCCATGGGAATGCCCTGATCTTCCTCAGCTTCTTCGTCCTCGAGGAACAACTCAGCCTCTGCCTCTATCGCTGTACCTTCTGTTGCGCCTGGTCAGTCAGCCTCTGCGAAAGGATCTACCTCTGCCTCTGCCACGGTGCCTTCAATCGCGCCTGGTTGACCAGGCTTGTTCCCCCACTAAGTAACAAGCGCCCCGAATGTCTGGAAGGAGCCTGGTCTTTTCGGTCTGACCTGGACCCTTTGCGGCTTGGAGCGGACGCGTAGACTGCGCTCTGGTAAACTTGCCAAACTCGTTGAGCCATTGCCGCGTCCGACAAGCTTTTGCGAAAGAAGATTCCGTTTCGATCTCCTAGGTTCTCCCGTCTGACAAAAACCGAGAAGCGAGCATAGTGATCTAGTACGCCTCAATCCGCTTTGTCGACCCGAGCCTTGGAGTATTTCCGGCTCCCCTGACGTTCTCCTTCTAGGAACGCGGATTCCAATGCGGCCAAATCGGGTCCTCTAGGCCTCCAGTCTATGTCAAGATCGCAAACTTTCAAACCCTGGCAATTGTCAGCGATCGACGGATTGCTACAGTTTGGGTTGGCTCAATGGCGCGATATGAACATCGAGAGTACGTTCGACAGAGCCGTCCATGTCCTGACCGCACACGATCAGATGTGACTTTGCTGAAGAAAGTGACTCTTGTAGTTTGTTCTCAGATTGGTGAAGGAGTGGTAAATCCATCAGGCGCTCAATGTATATGTACACTTCATTATTTCAGACGTCGACCAACTTCATTGAGAAGAAATAGTATTGTAAACCCGAGTTGAGTTATACGATAAGATGAAGTGCGGAAAGAAATAATGGAAAGAAATCAATCTTGACGTAGACTGTTGTATATTCTGGTAATCGAGAGCGAAGGTAAAAAGTCAGTACACAGCAATCGGTTCTCTGTTGTCGACATAAGCTGTCGAAATAAGTGACGGTCTTTCCTACGTAGTTGATCGTAACAATCGATTTGTCTTCAAGATATCGAAATTAACGCTTGGTCTTATTTGCTTTTTGACGATAATTATAGTCACGGACTCGAAGAAGAAGAAGAAGAAGAAGAAGAAGAAGTAGAAAAGGGAGTAAATGGAAGAAGTTAATCTCGGCCTACACGGCTGTGTATTCTGGTGGTCGAACTGCGTATATATGTGTTAGGCGCTCAAGCTGTATACCCTTCATTACCTCAAACGCCGTCTAATGCCCACTAGTAAACCCCCCTCAATACCATCCATGCACGATGATCTCTATACCGGAAGCATGAATGCACAAAAGTCCTGCAACTCCTTGCATGAAAGGAGTATCCAACATATTACTCCAGCATTCCACTCATGTCCCCTTTAAAGCATCCACCGCCTCATATAGCTCTTTCGGATCCTCGAAAACCTTCCAAATCTCCCTCGGCACACCCTTAAATGCCTTCTCAAACCTCTCGTCCTTGTTCTTGTCACTCCCCTTCATCCCCGCCACATCTGTCACCTTCCTGATAAAAACCGCCTTTACCCACCCTTTGTACTTCCTCGCAATATCCCCATACGCCTCGGGATCACTCTGAGTGCTATCACCCACACATAGGACCTTTCTTCGAGGCAGCCAGCCGTGGATTTTGTCCATGCGGCTGGTTTTGTAGGCTTCGGTACCTTGGGTGAGGGAGGCGAGAAATCCGCCCAGGTCTTGCCATGAGGCGTCTCGGAGGATTATGGGGCCCGGGGGATAATGTACGTGTAGGAATGAGCGTAGGAAGGGGTAGAGGTTGTATGGGGAGGCGGAGAGATAGTACCAGGTTGGGTTGAGCACGGATTTGACGTGAGCATATAATTCTGGCATTCCCGCTATAGGCGTTGGTTCATCGACAAATGTGCTACGAAGAATCGCCATGGGAACAAGCGAGCCCGTTATCTTGATGGAGTCGTCAATGTCTAAAGGCAAAGTGTAAGAGGATGGTCGGTGTTCTTCGTGAAAGGGGGTTGGAGGTGGGCTGAGGATGACATGCAACGTACCTGAGATTACTAACCAGCCTTCTGGCTCCGCAAAGTTCGTGATCATGGGACCATGGGGAGAAGCCTCGGGAGGAGCAGCCGAAATGGAGATGGTATCGCCATCGTTGTGCTCTCCAAGGTTTAGAAGGAGCTCCTGGCTGACCGCCGAACGACCGCCTGGCCCTAACTTCTGGATTTCTCCACTCCGGAATTTGACCTCCACAAAACGTGCAGGTGCTATGGTACGGACAAAGGGTTGAAGTCGGTTCTCGATAGTCATCAAACCTTTGTCTTCCGGGCCTAATCCAAGCTTACCTGCGATGTCGGCAACGGCGCTGGTCAGGTCTTTGGACACATGTTTCTTGAAGAAGGCGACCACGAATTCTGCTTGCCATGGTTGGGGCTTGTGAGGGTACACATGAACTGGTCGATAGGCGGTGTTGTCGAGAAGCCAAACAATCTCTTCTGTCGAATCTATTTTCTTAGCGAGCCTATTGAATCCGCCAAAATATGACGTCACATTGTCAACAAGCGGGATATTCCTGCGGGAACCGAGGTGCGTAGGAAGATTCTTCTCGGTTTGACGAAAACCTCCTGCAGAGCGAGTCTCACGCTCTTGGCTCGTCTCCTCCATCTCCTGGCGAGCTTTGTCTATCATGGCCGACATGTTTGAAGAGCTGTGCGTCCAAGCCTACATGTACAAACAACGAGGTGTCAAGTGGAAGGGCAGTATGACTACAGTCATAAGAGCAGAGCAGCAGCTACATCAAGGCGCTTGACAGGCACATATCACCTATAACGCCAACCTTCAAAACAGGAAAAGAGGAAAATACCCACGTGTCATCGTCATTGGTCTTTGGAAGATCGTCCGACTTTGTTGGCAGCGGACGGCGGAGCGGAGGGACGATCACGGGTCCTGGACACTCGTGATCATGGACGATAATTTGTCTGAAACACCCAGCGCTACCTTAGATGTTCATGACGGGTTGTATCACCAGGGGGTGCAGAAAGCCAGTAAACAACGGCCGGTTCGCAGGAGAAATCGTTATTTTCGTGAAGTGGTAGCACCAGTGACTCAAATTTCGACTGCGAAGCTTATGCGATGTGAACAACTGGATAAAGAGACACGAGGAGCTGGTTGTCCATGCAGTGCCATTCCAAAACCATCAAATAGTTCGATAACCCACCTGGCGTGCCTCGCTATTGGCTGTTGTTTAATAACTTTCGACACCTCCCGGTGGATGCAGAATAAATTGGAGATATTGAAGGACGTAATATTGACGATGTCCGCCAAATCCGCATATAGTTGACGCCCTCCGGAACAAGAGCTAGAATATTTTCGTATGAACCTATGCATAACTGTGAACGCCGGCGCTATCTCCAAATCCCGATCAGGAGCAATTCAGATAATTCCAAGCGCAGGAACCTCTCCTTGCTCCTCCTGTAAAGTGCCTTCAACCTTGTACGATGCTTTCCATCGCATCTTAATCGAATTCGCCTGCCCTTTAGCCACTCCATTAATTTCGATGGATTGCGTAATGCCGTTTTTTTGCTTTGGAAAAAGCGTCCGCCCAGTTTGAGGTGTTAGATGGAGAGCGTATCCCTGCGAACACGGTCAATGCTGATCAGGTGCAGGGGGGAGATGAACGGAACGCACCTTTCTCACGGCGACTTGGAAGGTATATTCGGTAATAAGATTAGCGGATGTATTAGAAAAATGTGCATTGATAGCCACGACCGAATCGTTGTTGCTCGGTCTCGACAGCTTGAACAAAATAGTAACGGTGCTGTTTGAGACTGATAGATCCTTCGAGGACGGTAGGCTTACACTCTCGTCGGGCAACGCCGAGCTGAAGTTCCAATCTTCGTCGGCCGTGGAACCGTTACTCTGAGTTACGGGTCCAGACTGTGAAGTGGCAGAACTCTGCTGACGGCTCGGTTGAGCAAAATCGAATAGCGAACCAGACGGCGATGAATTAGGAGGCTGGCCTTGCTGAGAATTCAAATAAGGAGATGGCTGACGTGGGACGGATGATGCGAGCGCGGCGAAAGGGTCTTGGGGGTGCTGAGGAGTTTTTGAAGCTAGCTGTGAATGGAGGGAGGGTGCTGGAGTGGTCGAAGTTGATGATGATTTCGGGTTCGTGAGAGACGAGAAAGGATCATAATTGGGCTTTGGGGTCATGCTCGTCTGTTGTGGTTGTGGTGTGCCACTCGGCGTTGGGGGTTTCGCTGAGCTTTGTTGCGTAGTTGAGGACAATAATGAGGGTCCTGGAACGGCTATATTCTAGCATCAGCTACTGCGGTCGCACTTGTCCAATGGAAAAGTACTTACTACTATTCGCACCAAAGCCAAGGGCGATTCCCCCGCCCTGCCCATAACTCTTATCCTGGAACGACAAACCTAAAAGGTCATCCTCTAATGACTCGGTGCTCTGAACACTATTATTATCCGTGCTTATACCTGCGGATTGAACGGGTTCGGGGTCTCCACTGAAATCAATGAGGGAAAGCTCATTATCGGCCGTCTTGCTGACTCCAGTAGAAGTTCCAAGAGTGCCCTTGGGGATTCTTGAAGCAGCGTCCACATCGCCTTTCTTTATGAGCTTATACCTTTCGACAGTCCGATGAATACTATCGTTGATCTCAAGTAACTTTGCAACAGCTTCAGAATCATCAGACTCCTCCTCGCACATCTTCTGAATTTTAGGTTGTGCGCTCTGCAAAGCGTTGGCAAGCTCCTGAAGAAATGTCAATACTCAAGAAACCAAGATCACGAAAGCAAGTCAACCTCAAAGATATCACCATCTGCGATTACATCCCCTGGTTTGAAGTTCTGTAGTCTTTCCTCCAATAATCTAGCCTTTTGCTGAATCTTTCCCACCTCTTCTGCAGCTTTTGCTCTGTAGTCCGTCTTGTGTCTTGTGTCATAACCTGCCATAACCTTCATGAGGCGATTTGCTTCTTGTAGATCCTCTGGCTGACCTCGCCGTATGAGCTCCTGCAGTTTGGCTGATTGTGCCGCCTTCTCTTCTTCCTCCATTTCATCCGCCGATTGGAGATTCTGAGACTTGTTAGAACATCGCCGCTACTGGCTTCCAGAAGGACGGACATACGTCGCTTGGATTGAGTACAGCCGCATCTTCCCTCCGAACCTCTGGAAAAATGTAACCCTTATAACTCAGCAGACGGTGCATGTCCCGAATAAACCCAAGATCTTCCTTGTATCTCGAAGTCAGACATATTGTCTGCCTCCATTCTTCAATTGCTTCTAAAATCTTCAGCTGCACCCGTGAAGGCCGTATTGGCGGCCTCTCGGGGAACCGTCGCACAAGTTCGTTGAGGAATTCTTTGGTACTGATCTGAAGGTGAAAAGGGTATCCGCAGTTTTTAACGCATATGTCTAAGAGCTAGCAAAAGGTAAGTGCGAGTGCCCATATCACCAGATGGTGAGCATCGTACCGAGAGGGCTAGTAGGGATACATTGGGGTTCCTATGATTGACATAGTTGACAATAGCTACGGCAGCTTCCCGGGGTCTGCTATGGTATTAGCGACACCTTCGATTCTAGATGGAGCTTCCGCTCACGCATTGCCCTTTTTCGAATTTATGATGTCGGATATCTCCAAGTTTAGGGCGAGGTTAGGCTCGAAGTTCTGGGGGTCCACTGCATTTTCTAGAAAGGCAAATCAGCTTCTTCAGGTGCGCTGCACCCTGGTGTGAGACATACGGATGTATCGCTGTAACGGCGTTTGCACGGGCTCCCCAAAAGCCCCAAAGCGATCCCTGGCAGCGTACCGCGCCGAAGCGGCTTCCATTAAACCGTTCAGCCAAGGAGTTGTATGGATGTGCAAATGAAGGCTGGATCCCAGGTTGCCTCAAAATCGTAAGTTGCCAAATTTATGGGGGATATTCTTGGAGCCTGGTAGTGGAATCAGCCAGGTAGATAGATTTGGAAATTCCGCGATTGGCGGAGCGGGATTGGCGCGGCCCGCCGTCTTCAACGCATGTCATTTACGTAGAGCATCACAACCCCACTACATCTACTTTTACCTATTAGAAGGTACTCTCCAACACTTTTGGAGTCGGTGCTCGCAAATCGGATAAATAACGTAGCTACTATCCATATCGGACTCAGAGCAGTGAGTATGGTCCGCCACAAGAAAGACGCAAAAGGCAAGAAGTATTCCAGTACCGCCCGCCACCGCCCCACTACTCACAATGATGACGACCCTGGTAGCACTGGGAGACCTCCTTTCAAGGCCGCTTGCTGGGACCTTGATCACTGCGATCCTAAGCGATGTTCTGGCAAACGCCTGATGCATTTTGGACTAATGCGAGAGTTGTCCGTGGGCCAGAAGTTCTCTGGGGTTGTTATCTCGTAAGTACTGATTTGCCTAATTTGCTTCATACTGAATTGCTAACGCAGTAACTAAAGACCGAATGCAAAGAGAGTAGTTTCACCCGCAGATAAAGAACTTCTGGAGCAATACGGTGCAGCTGTGGTGGAGTGCTCATGGGTTCGAGTGAAAGAGGTCCCTTGGGCGAAGATTGGGGGAAAATGTGAGAGACTATGTGAGATCTGACAACGAATGCATGAAATTAAAGCGTTGACTATTGTAGTGCCATACTTGGTCGCAGCCAACTCTGTCAACTATGGAAGACCCTGGCGGCTGAACTGCGCAGAAGCTTTGGCAGCCTGTTTCTTCATTTGTGGACACGAAGACTGGGCGCATGAAGTATTAAAACATTTCTCCTATGGCGAGCCTTTCCTCGAGATCAATTCGCAACTCCTAAAGCGATACGCCGCTTGTACCAACGAAGAGGACGTGAAGAAAGCCGAGAATGTCTGGCTACAAAAGATAGAGCGGGAATATTCTGAAAGCAGAGCAAATGGAAATGGGACTTCCAATGAGGATATATGGCTAGGTGGTAATACAAATAGGCGGCCAGTGATTGACTCGGACAATGAAGATGATGGTGAAGGCGACTCGGACGCGGAGAACAGTGAGGATGGTGAGGACGCTGAGGGTGGAGTCGAGATTGGGAAAGACCCGATGGATCTTTCCGAAGAATCAGATGACGAAGAGGAGATGGCCGAACTACGGCGGCGAGTCTTGCAGTCAAAACCATTCTCCAACCCGACGTCAGACCAGAAACAGCAACCGGAAAAGATCATACGACCGGCACAACTACCTGTCGACTCGGATGCAGAGTCAGGTTCAGACATTGCGGATAATGAAGCTTTCGATAACATCATCAGCGCGACACCAGTTACAGATCGTACCGGTATCCAAGCTAAACAGCGCTTGAAACAAGGAGATGCCAGTGCTGTGTTTTCGCGTACTAAGGTAGATGCGCCGAAGAAATGGTAAGCATGAATAGATGAATAGATGCGAGCAATTATAAACGGCCTGAACACACCTCGAGCTTCGTGCTAACCTCAACAATGGTGTAACAATTATAAAACGAAAAACCAATGTCAAGAAAGTCGCGTAAGTGGCCGCGGACTTTCCTCCGGCGGCTCTGCGGTTGTTCCCTCACGAGTCACGAGAGCGAGAAAGGTCTTGGCAGGTAAGAGTCAAATAGGAACAAAGAACACGTCCAGCGGGTAGCAGAAGAGTATTCCGTATAGTATTTTCTACGACCCTTTCGGTCCTGATGGAAACACGGGATGAGTGGAGTAGCCGACCAAGCTCTAGAATACACTACTAAGTAGCCACGAAATAAAACACTTGTGGTACGGAAGAAACAGACCCTTCCACAGCTTTCATTCCATAACAAAGAAGAGTCTCAGCGATCTACTGTACATACGAGACAAGCGAAAACAAAGCTGATATCATACCTTATGTAGCATAGGCTCTTTTGATCAATATGGAATCGAATCTAGTTTTCCTTTACAGATTTGCACCTATGTACATCTCTTCCTCGGTACTCTCGACATCTTTGTTAATTTGCCCTGCAGATACTGGGGTAAACACAACCGTTTCCTGTTGCTGGATGATCGACGGAGAAATTACAGACAGAATCTCCTGCTAATCTCGAACCATCTTGCGGGGAACTTCTCCACACTCAGAGAAGCTACTGAGATGGCAATACCTAATGCGATGATGAAAGGGTCACCGAGCCCAAACAATGGCCCACAACTGAGAATACACAGTAGCTCACGATGTCGAGCACAGAAACCATGCGCCATTCATTGTCCAGCTGGAGATGCTCTATTCTCCACTCCATATCCCGCTGACAACCTCCTTTCAGCCGCCTTCTCCATCAACCGCCGTTTGGCAGCTTCCGCTCGAGAGGGCGGAAGTGAGCTAAGGCTGCTCGCCCTATTGAGGACAGATAGATCTCTGATGCGATTGATCTCATTCATGTGCTCAATCGATTTTTGCAGATGAGCTTGCTTTTCCGTAATCTCTGCTGCTGACGAGTTGCCGTTGATCGGTGACAGGGCACGATCTCCCTCTGGGCTCCGCCCCGTTTTACTAGCGTTGTCGTCTATTGTGGACATTCAGATGTCGGAAGTGCTGATCTGCCGCGAAGCAGAATGTGCAGCTGCTGAGGGAGGGTCTTGAGAAGGCTGTAGCGGCGCTGCAGAAGGTTTCAAATTCTGAGACTTTTTGGAGCTCGAAAGTGTATTCTCTATCCTTTGTAGCGGACTTTATTCTCCGGTACTCACCTCGGGACTAGCCTTTGAATCTCTTCGTTGGATGCCGGTGGCGTGGGCACTTGTGCTGGTTTCGATCGGCCAAGGTCATGCATGGTGTCTTCGTCTCATACTGTGGACTTCAGTAAGGCCCGGCTCCTTGCTGGCAGCGCGCAATGACTTAAGTTCGTTGAGCAAGTCTTTGTTCTTCGCTTCTGCGGCCTCTAATGAATCTTTGAGCTCTTTCTGCTGCGCGGCGGCCTTCTCCTCCTTCATACTCTAGTATGCTGCTAGAATCGATATAGTGCAGGCATGCAAGTAATGTACTGCGCTGTGATTGCGTTGGAGAAGACCAGGCTGCCAAGGGCAATAATTTCGCTTTGTTTACTTTCGTTGAAATGCGCGTGAGGAAAGTGGGAGGGCTGGCTCTGTCAGGCCGAGAGGGTCCCGACGCCGATTGGCAGGCAAGGTAGGGCTCTCTCTGCCTGCAACTGTCCCTTGCATTCAATATCAGACACCTCCAGAAGAAAGCTCAAATACGGACATCAAATCCTGAATCCTAACCTGCTGCTGCTTGAAAGCCTGCAGCTTGTAGCTTGCTCGGTCCCAAGAACGGATGAGCACGACTACTTTGGTCAAAAGGATAATTCGGAATCGATCTTGTGAAGTAAAAACCGCTGTGATGCTTGATTTGAAAAAAGGGTGCTCGATGCTCGATCAATGCCAGTTACTGACCGGCATGAGTCGATGTTCGCTGTCGCTTCTGCTAGTACACATTCCCTCGACCATACCAGTCCACGTTGGCAGCTCAAGTAACTGCATGCTTTCAACCTCTCCGATGTCGAGGTCTAGACTACAGTGTTCCACGCCTGTTGCGCCCTTCTCTAGTCGCAGTACACAACAAATCTGGATATCTTAGACGCAAGCTGAAATCAAACCAAGCATGCCTCGGTTGATGTTGAACTACCCATCAAAGTCAGTCGAGCTGATATCCGGGCATTGCAATCACCAAGAGTAACACTTACGTTGTTCAGGCTTCGCCAATGCTCGGTACGCCTCAAACGCTCTCTTCAAGAGCAGAACGGTTTGCCCTGTGGGCCGAGCAAAGTAACGAATGTATCGAGCTTTCCGATGGACTGCATTGTTTGAATCTTAGGAAGACCGGTATACACGGAGATAGGTAAACAAGAGACTCAGGCATAGACCAAGGCCCGCCAAGCCAATGCCCATGTACAAAGCGCCCCTATAGCCTTTCAGTAGGTCACCTCCGCTTACCTGCGACTCGACAGTGCCCGCGAATCCGAGGCCTATGGAGATGCTATAATTGACGACGCTAGAACTTCCACGTCAGCGTCCCGAAACAAAGCACGATGTGGACTCATCGTTCGTTTTGACTTACGTCATGATCAGACTGGCTGCGATTCCCTGATGTTCAGGCTTCACCGCATTGCTCATGATAATCGTGGCAGCAGGAAAGCTCATATCGATACCCCATGTTATGAATATCATGCTCACAAATGTCTGAGCCCAGTAAGTCTGAAGTACAGGTGCCGTAGCAACGAGCACAGGCGCGATGGTGAATGAGGTGAGTGACAATGCCATGACCCAAGCTGGGTGAAGAACCTGAAGAAGTAGACCAGTAATGATGGAGGCAAGTGCACCGGATATGGCCGCAGGAACATAGTAGGCAGACGTAAGTAAAGGACCGCTGCCTCGGATCTGCTGAAAAAATTGGAAAGAATAATAGATCCAGATTCCGAAAGTCGCCCATCCACAGCTAACACACGCTATCACGAAGCCTATATCACAGCTAATGACATCCAAGGGAACAAGTGGTGAAGATGAGACCCGAGTCTCGATTAGGAAGAAGACCACAACAAGACATATGCCCAGTATCAGAGTCGTGATGACAGCGGGCTCGGCCCATGAAGTGGCTGGGGCTTGGTTCCATGCAAAGTTGATCAAAGCAAGTGCAATGATTCCAACAGATCCTCCTAGTACGTCTAATGTTTCTAACAGCTGCCAGAGACTGAGCTTCTTGTTATCCACGGTCTCGGATACCCGATTGGGTATGACCAAGTAGCTAACGATTGCTGCTGTTGCAAGGACGAGCGCAAGGCTATAAAAGGCCCATGGCCAATTCTTCTGGAAGATGCCTCCAAAGACAGCTCCAATTACAGCGCCTCCGGGGGCAACGGCGCCAAACACAGCGAATACAAGGTTCTTTCGCAGCCCTGGAGGATAAGTGGTGCCTAGAAGAGCAACAGCATTGGGAAGACACATGGCTGGACCAATGCCTAGTATCGAGCCGTGAGAGACTGACGCACTCGAATGGAGTAGACCACTTACCTTGGATCACGCGAGCAAAAATAAAAAGGACATAATTCGAATAGTTGCTGACCCCGGCAACCATCGACCATAGCGAAAACCAACATAGCCCGATTATGAAAAGTCTCTTGTAGCCAAAATAATCTCCAAAGCGCCCAAATAAGAGAATGAAGGAGCCAACTGTTAGAGAATAGCCTGCGATGAACCAGCTGAGTGTTCCCGGGTTCTTCGTGTTGAAATGGTCTCCAATGATATGAACGAGGTTCAGAGTCTGGCCCAGAGAAATCTGAGTTGAGAGTTGAGCGACGCACACGACGCCGACGAATAAAATCTCGCGAGCAAGAGAGTGGAATGGATTGGAATCTTTGCGAGGTCCATCTGCGCCATCCTCTTTCAGAGGAAGACCTCCGCCTTCCGGATACTTGGTCAACTCAATTTGCGAATCATTCGCGGTAGGTGCAGAGGAGCCAGTACCCCGAGTGGAAGTGGACTGTACCATGCCTTCGCAAAGGAGCTGGCTTGATATCTTGTGGCGAAGCGATCTCGACGAAGCTGTTCCTTGTCGGAGCAGGTAGAGGAGGGAATTGAGCGATCTTGGTGTTGTGTGTGAGTCCAAGTTAGGTACATGGCTGGGGGAGACCGCTTAAGTGTTTTCTCTAGTGAAATCCGATTGCTTATCAACACCTCGGATGTTAAGGCTCTCCGAAGGCTCCGGTTGGATGGTTGCAGATCGTTGAGCAATGCATGACAACATGCCCCGTGCCTTCCATGACGTTTATTCCAGTTTAAGATGGTCTACTGTAAGAACGTAAGGTAAGGTACTGTAAAGCCTCTACGTTTCTTATGTTCTTGGTATGGTTACTGTACTGGTTCCTACCCGCTGTCAGAGAGTTCTGGGCGCGCCAAGGTAAGGTAGCCTAGGAGTAAGGGATGTACTATACTACTAGCGCCTAGCATCACCCAGGGACGCACTCGGAGAATAAAGCGCGCTTAGCTTGATACGGTTAGCACGATATCGATGCGCTAGCCCGTTTGCAGAGCAGCAAGGCTGGAGTACTTCACAGTACGGAATACTTCCGCACTATTCTACATAAGGTACTCCGTACCTTACGGTGGGGCAGGCATGGCAGGGTCCCCCCCCCCACGCCAGCGGGCCCCTGTCAACGCTGGTCGCGGTAATCTGCACCGCGATTGGAGGCCCAGTAAGGTACCTTACGTAGAATTCTATTCCTCGATGGCCTCCGATTCCCAGTCCCCAGCATCATCGTACGCACTGTTTGTTTCTCCATTGAATCCGAGAGCCGGTTTTGCTATGTATCATCGTTCTTAGATCGTGTCAGGCTAGCCGCAGTGAATATAAGGTACCGTAGCCAAACGCCGACGTGCAGTGCCAATGTGGATGCGTGGCGACGAAAGTTGGTAGCTCCTTGTGGAAGGACTCAAGGGGGTCGACGGCGAGGTGGGTAGTGCGACAAAGAGGTGCGATCACGGGGTAAGCCTGAGCTGGAACCTTATTAATGGTCAGATTCGGATTTCGGATAATTAACCTTTCTCGGTTCCGCGATCAGACAGGTGCTAATAAACCGCAGTTCGAGGGGTCCGATTGGATAGACTGCCGAGCATCAGAGCTCGGCTTGAATCGATTGCCGATTGTAAAAGGGCGAGGGTTGGATTGTTCCGCCTACGGGCAGCCGTGGGCGTGGGCGGTGATGGAAAACACTTGTGATGACATTTATTTAAAGAGCCACGGCCGTCTCGTGATTGAGCTCTCGACGCAACGCATTGATTGCATTGAGCCCCTGATTCTGCTCTCGTTGCATCCATGGAGCAAACCGAACAAAACTCCATTCGGAGCTTGGCCAAGAGAGTTTCGGAACTGGCGGAGCGTCAGACTAGCCATGGCTCGGTCCCTCAAGGGGAATTCGTGGAAGCAATCCAGCGCCTTCAAGTCGCAGTGGAAGGTCCGGCACACTACGTAGCGAGAATGAGACATCAAGTACGAGATCATGTACTACCTGCCCACTTTCGATCGAAGCTTAACGGCCATGCAATAGCCAGTAGAATACATCAGTACTCTTCTCGCTGTCGAATCGGGAGTGCTGCAGGCTCTGGTGGAGAACGGCGGGAAGCCGCTTTCGGTGCAAGAGCTGGCAGAGAAGACCAAGGCGGAGCCGCTTCTAATTAGTAAGTGGTCTTCGAGCGCGGTGGTGGATACGCTCTAACATGCAAAGCACGTTTCATGAGAATCCTTACCGCCGTTAACGTGTTCGATGAAGTTGGCCCGAGTCTGTATAAGAGTAACGCGATATCCGAATGGCTGGGGAAACCTGGACAAGCTGATGGGTTTCGTTTGATGTATGAAATAAAACCCCCGCTTGCAAGGACCCTTTCATCTGATCGATTCAACAGTACAAGATGGGTACTTCCCATCGCTAGCAACATCTTTTCCCTCTGGAAAAACAACCAATTCACTCAATTCCCGGACCACAGCAAGGGCGAGAAGAGCCCGTTTATATGGACCCATTCGATCAATCAATGGGAGATGATGCGTGGAGATCCTGCACTAAAGCTGGCATTTGATGGATACATGCCTGCACGCCGGACCGGGCTGCGAATGCCCTGGCATGAGATTTATCCAGCAGCAACTGAGCTGGACGTTACAGGTTATCAACAATCGCAGGAGCCACCTCTGTTGGTTGATGTTGGGGGCAACACGGGATACGACGCTGCGAGTTTTCGAACCAAAAACCCACACATCAAAGGTCGCTGCGTGGTCGAAGACTTGCCCGAGACACTGGCTTCTTCCCCTGTTCCTCCAGAAGGCATCGAGAGGATCGGATATGATTTCTTTACTCCCCAACCCATCAAAGGTAAAGTCCCAGATACGTGCGATCTGAAACGGGCGCATTTGCAATTCACTAACCCCGCCCGCTTCAGGCGCTCGAGCGTATTTCTTCAAGGCCGTCTGCCACGATTTCGACGACGCAGACTGCCAGCGACTGCTCGGCAACACCGTCGCAGCCATGAGCCCCGAGTCCTCCCTCCTCATCGACGATTGGGTCCTTCCGGACGTCGGTGCTCCTTTAGCCGGCGCGTCCGAAGACATGTTCATGCTGATGCTCCTCTCCGGCATGGAACGAAGCGAGAGCCAATGGAAAGCTCTGCTCGACTCGGTGGGACTGGAGATCAGGAAGATCTGGCGAACAGACGGCGTGTCCGAGGCTGTGATCGAGGCCAAGAAGCGATGAACTGCGTTGAAAAGGAGTAGTCTCAACGTATGCTATGCTATCTACCTTGTTGCAGCGAGCCAATTTAGAAACTTAGCACAGTATCGAAAACGGAAATATTATAGGAGATTATACAGTACACATAAAGTTCGAGCGCATGTGTGAAAATGGGTTTTTGGCCGGGAGTCGCATGCCGGTTTTATCACGAACGATGCTCTACATACTGTACATACATACATACTCCCTCGCACTAGCCCATATTAACGAGAAAAGAGATATACATACAGTACTTACACTATAACGACTGACTACCAGCCAACCTCCCTAAAACGTCTTACAGTACGTCAAGAACTCATAGCTGGCTTCTACATAAGTCAAAACCCGCCCCTGCACGCATGAAAGAATGTTGTGTGTCATCATGACGGACGGCTGATCTTTTTTTTAAAGAGAGCTTTCTGCTTGTGGGCCCAACATACATAGCTAAGGTATGCAAAAGCTAGGAATGGGGATGCGTGGATGGCAGGAACGCTAGGTACACAGGCCTGCGGTGCAAAATAGGCGTATGTATGCTGCTATAACGGGCGTGCGGCTACAGCCTACAAGTACACAAGGCATACGTTGCGAAATGGCGGACGTTCCGGAAGGGGTGACGCTGCGAATGGCTTGCGCTGACAAGCGTGCACTAACTACACGGGCGTACGCTTCTCCTAGCATTGCCTAGGTGGGTGGGTAGGTAAGGTAGGTAGCATCTCCCATGTGATTGACCGTCACTTCGATCACTCAGGATTTTCAGGATAGATGGGTTGGCGCTACAACAGGCGTGCACGACACAGGGGTACGCTATGAATGGCGTACGCTGCACCACGGCGCACATTCCCAGATAAGTGTCGATAGCTCATTCGAATGAGGCGGCGGATTATTTTCAAGTCAGACTGAAACGCTGATCGAGTTATTTGACTACGTATCATTATCTCACCAGGGCCCCTTGGCTGCTAAGATCTTTCTCAAAAGCAGGGCATCGATAGCTAGGGTAATGGAGACTGAGTGAGCTAAGAAAGTCAATGGTTTTGTTCAGCAGTGCCAGAAGATCGTCTTTGGTCACCAGCCAGGAAAGAGGTTTCGACTAGAAGGTAACAGCGAGCACAAGGCATATCGCCAAATTGCCTGTCGCCGGCTAAGTCGATTGTGTACCAGAGTATTTGCAATCAACTTCCGTATGCGCTGTCCCAGAGACCCAGCACGATGAGAAAGATCGCTCTGGTCGAGGTTGTTCTAGACCTTATCGACTATGTGTTTCAAACGGGCTGGTTCGAGGAAAGGATGAAGAATGAGGATTTTGTTGTGGTAGCTTTCCATGAGCGCGGCCATCGGTATTCCCGTCTAGTTTCAAGACACCTTGGACCACAAGTCCTCCGAGACGGTTCCTATTATCAAAGAAGAATTCGCCTTCGCCGACATTCGGAAAGCCCAGATTGTGGTCGCCCCGAATCAAGTCGTCGGCCGAGTCGATTCCCAGTCTGCTTTCCGGGTCTTCATGGCTAGCGAAGCTCGCTGGAATGGACGGGGTTCTGCTTTGAATGCCGTCGCGAGTCACTTTTCACTTGTATTTGCCATAGATCCTCAGCGGACCATTCTTTTTCTCAGGTTAGTCATCTCGGTTGCATCCGATTGCGTTCCGCTCCACATGCTGCGTTGGGACCGATAAATGCGCCAGTGCTAAACGAGGGCGCTTATACATAGTCCATCAGCCCTGCCGTATCCGGCGGCCGTCAGTGGCCCCTGCGCAGGACCGAGGTGACCGTATGGCACGGACGTGGGGAGACAGCAGTTGAGGCTCTACGCCCCCGCGGTGTCCTCCGGCCTCAAGCGCAGGCGCTGCATGGCTCCTTGGGGAAATGGATAGTTGAAGATTGAATGCAATGCAGACGGTCGGTGTCCGCTGGTGGAGGGAGAACCCAGGTTAGAGATGTCGAAACGGGAGCGATGGCCTTCATGGTTCCTTTGCATTGGGTAATCGCTCTTCAAGTCATTGCGGAATGACCATTTCGGTGTCCCGGTTGTCCTACTTGCGCCTTCCTTGACGGAGATATCTCTGGCAGAGAGTCGCTTGCCAGTTGGTGGTGCAGCCCGGCAAGGCGAGGCAAGGCGATACGACGCTTGAGAACGAGCACTGTAGGCAAAGGAGCTTTAATGAGGTATAGACCGTCAAATGGCCTTGTTCGCGGCACTGCCCTGCCTCGAATGGAAAAGTTGGCGCATACATGGGGATCAGCGACTGCGAGGGTCAGCGATTGCTTAGAGATCGCAAGTCGGAGCCGGTAGGGCCGCCGCGACCGGATAAAGTATCCACTTTGGCGACCGTTGGGGCTACTACTGAATTGGGAAAATGGCTAATTCAAGAGATGTCCAGGGTGGATATCCTTGGGCCAGCTGCCGGAAATCTTGCTCCCAATTGCTTGTCATCCAAAGACCCGAGTTCATGCCCAATATCGGGTCCCTCGTGGGTAAAATCCGATAAGCGAGGGGTGCTCCCCAAAAGCGAAATCGAATCTACAACAGGTGTCTCTGTCTCCGGGCGACGTGTTTGTCTGGCGCCCTAATCTCGCCTTGATGCCTTCTGACAGAGGAGGAAAGTTCTTAAGGGTCGATTCCAAGGCTGGAGGTTGACTTGATTCCACTATTTCGTGTAGAAGCAGGCTAGCCCGGCTGCTGAATGCTCTTCGATGCAGATATTCCGCGCGCCTTTGAAATCTCTGAAATCGTTACACGAGTGCACAAAACGTGGCTTGCTGCGCCTACTTCTCACTACCATCCGCCTTGTGATTGCGTCAAGAATGCAACTGCCGATTTTTCGACTTAACCTCTGCTACCTCCGTCAATGTCTGCGGACAGGTTCGATAGTCCAATGATTTTGAGAAAAATACATAAGACGCTGGCACTGTTCCGACCGCGCAAGATCCACTTAAGAAGCGGCTATGCCGGTCTGGAACGATAGAACGGATGTGTCAAAGTCCGCATACGACTCGCTCACCCAGCATATCGGCTTGCCAGCAGCCTCGATCTCTTGCAACTGATCTTCTGCATTTTGCCAACGGGGGGTATCCCACAAGAGTGATTGATCCACACAAGGCCCGACCGGTTGTGATTCCGGATCTAATCAGTGGCTGTCCATCCAAGGTAAGGGTTCATTTTCCGACGATCGCTGAGGAAACTACGGGTTCGAAGTAGAAGCCAAAGTGCATCCATCCACGACGTAGTCTTGTGCGTGATCATTGGGTCTGCGATCCTAGGGTCAACGCCACACCACAATGTAGGTCAAAAGATGAGTGTGATTGTGGAGGCTCAGAACTGCATTGCTTGGCCTACTGGCAACCTTGGTCTCAAGTCGCAGGAATTGAAAGCTCTCTATGGGTATGATATAATCCATTCATTTGGTGCGCTTTTCAACCCCTTGCCTTTTCCAAAGCTTTCTGAACTGAATCCTTGACAAAAGGTACCCTAAGCCCGCTCTTGACGCAAAGGATTTGTGCCTTGTCCCAGTCCCAGACCTTTCCCGTCGTAAAGGGGTCGCGCTGAAGAAGCTCAAGAGCTTCTGATTTGGTAGATGCCTGTAGCAAGACCCAGCTGCCTTGTAGCTGAGGAGGCGTCCCTGCTTTATGTTCTGCAAACATGGGGCCTTTCCTCCAGATGTGTCAGTATGCTGTCTTTCGAGGAGGACACTCCGTACTACCTCCAGCTAGCCAGAATTCTTGGGTTTGCCCAACAAACTCTTCATGGGGGCTAGTCCAAGTTAGAAAGTATCATCATTCCACCATTCCATCGATGCTTACTCTGTCATGGCTCCGCGATTCTCGGCACCGCTCGGACCATCAGGCAAGATGAACAAAAACTCGAATTTTTGAGCCATGATGTGTGAGCAAAGTACCGGGCCAGAAGGATTGTTTCAGATACAAGTTTGCTCGCGAGCGAACAATAGACGCGATACAAAAGATGAGTCCTGTGGTGTTGTTGGTGACCTGAGCATTTGCTTGGAAGGCGAGAGAGCCGGTGGATACAGGCCCTTCAACCGGGGAGCCGGTTTACTTGGCTCGGAATTCGGTTGTGCACCACCAGTTTCGACTTGCGAATTGCCGAGTTCTTTCGGAGGGATGATTGTGTCGAAGGTCTCATCAGCGACATTACAGCATTTTGCCAAAGATAGCACTCTTCGATTAGAAGGTCGTGTGAAGAAGTGGCAAAGGGTGCCTGCTCGGGGGAAATTTTGAGGGCTTCAATCGACTCTTCAAATGTTTGAAATGTAGAATTAGTAAGTTCTATAACCACTAGAATATATCAAGATACAAATTCGAGATTCGGTAAGCCGCCCCATCCGCACACGCCAAATATTTCGGTCAAGCAGGAACTTTGATGTGGGCTTCTTGTTAGAGTATCTACGAGTGTACCCATGTACAAACAGTCCCAAATGTACAATCAAGTCTACGTATGTAGTTCAATGCGTAAGACCTTGCCCCTAGGCATGGGGTTCAAAGTGAAATCTGTATCATAGCTCTAAAAAGCCGATCTAATCGAGAGTACTGAGAAGATATGGAAATAAAGGATTGGAAGACATGCAAGGGCATGTGCACGACAGAAACTCTCTCCTAGATAACCCTAGATAGACTCAATGATCCACTCAAGCCGCAGCGGAGATGGGTTCGGTTTCTTCCACCTGAACCAGCAAGTCAACCACGGGAACCTCCAGTTTAGACAACGTGTCCTTTGTAGCTTTAGCGACGAGACCCAAATTGCCCGTCACCAGGTTTGGTGCGAGACCGTCGATGGCGTCCGAGCCAAAATGATTGAGGTTGAAAGTGTCCTCCATTCGCAACATTTGCTTCGCTCGGATGTGGTTCAAGATCTTCAACTCGTCTTCAGTCAGTTTCTCTAGGTCTTGCTTGGCGTCTGGGCCAATCGAGGCGGTGCCGTTGATAGTCGCCACTTTGTCGAGAACCTTCTTACGCTCTTCCGGCGATGTTTCTTTGAACGCGTTGAGGCAGAAGTCCACTGTCTTGGCGACTTCGTCGTGAGTGAGCTTGCCACCCACGTCGGCATCGGCAGTTCCTTGGATGACTACAAGCAAGTAAGTAAATCTTCCAAAACGAGTTCTGAGCAAGAGGGCCGTACTCGGTCTGAAGGCATCGAACGCAACGTCGAAACCATCATCGTCCCAATCACTCAAGACAGGCTCATCGCCGCCTCTGATTTGCTTCATGGCACTCATGACCACAAGCAAAAACCGAGTGTACCCTTCGGCAACTTTAGTCGAATGCCATTTCGCGCCGGTCAGCTCATTGCAGTTGCCATTCCTGACTGCGCAGATTGTCATTGCGGCAGAGAGACCACTTGCGTAGGCTAAATGAACACCGGAAGAAAAGTACGGGTCGATGAAACACCCTGCATCGCCGGCAATGCGTACATATGGACTGGAATATGCGGAGGCGCTGTAGGACCAATCCGATGCATGTTTGATATCTGTAACGAGCTCTCCCTTGCCAAGGATCTTCAAAGCGTTGGGCGCAAGTTTCAAAGACTCTTTGTAGAATTCGGGGGGAGATGGAGATCCCAAAGCTTTCTTCTTCTGGACCGAGAGATCTTGTCTCATGACGATCCCGACAGACATAGTCCCGTTGTGCAAGGGGATGCACCAGGCCCAGCCGCTGGCATCTGAAGGAAGTATATTAGTGCCACTTCAATCGTAGGACTAGGAAAGGACGGGTTGTGGAAATACCGGTCAGTGCTTCAAAATATGGCTGGTTTTCCCTCTTTGTGCCCATAGCGTACTGGTCAGTTCCTGTCCAGTAACCCCAGCTTGCGACATTCTTCAATCCTTGATTGTACTTCCGGTTCTTCAGATATTTGGTGGATACTAAGCCCACTCGCCCACTTGCGTCAACAAGGTAATCAAACTTTATTGAGCCGGTGGTGCCGTCTTTGCGTTTCCAAGTTGCAGAAACTGGACGCCCAATATTAGCGACCTTGGAGTCTTCTGGGACGCTAATGCCGGAAGATTCGTTAAAGTCAATCGACTCGACTTTAACGCCGTCGAAAATTTTGGCACCACATTTCCCTGCATGCCTGAATATAAGGTCGTCCGCCTCGGAACGGACCACATTCCATGTGTATGCCTCTGGTCCGCCAGCAGCGATATAGTCGGTCCCTACTCGCATGTTAGCCATCATTAATATACCCCCCAAAAGGTGGAGACAAAACTTACATCCCTCCCGCTTATTCTGGTTGAGCTTGAACGCTGCACCGGTCTGTGTATACATTCAATATATGAACCCTAACATAACCATGTTTTTCTCACCTTCTTGGTGAACCCGTGGGCCTTAAATGTGGAGTCTAGGTCAATGAAGTGCAAAAAGGGACGGAGCGATGCAAGCATGCTCTCGCCGACATGATATCTGATTGTTTTCAGCGCCAATCCGGTGATGTGGTCTGAGATATAGGAGACGCTACTAATAGAGAGAGAGAAAAGAATTCACGCTTGCAACCCGTAATCACCAATTCTATTGATAGTAATGCCAGAGAGCTCAAGAGACTTCCACAAAACCGAAATGGAACAATAGAGCTATGAGAGAAATATTCTACTTAACGTACCTGGGGAAAATATCTGCCTCCAACAGCACAGTGCTGATTCCCTCGCGAGCTAGTGCGCAGGCTGCATATGAGCCAGCCGGGCCACCACCAGCCACCAGTACTGTGGTTTCTTGTGGAATAGACATGGTTTCTTGCTTGGATACCGTTGAGAGTATCAATAGATCGTGATGAAATTCTAATGGCAGTGAAAGTAGAGAGTCAAGATGAGGTTAGAAGGACGACGCAGCATTTATCACTTCTTAAGCTTCCTTGTATCAAGAATTCGGAAAAGCTAGCCCGAGAGGTCGGTTGCGGCACTATAACTCAGAGACTTCCGAATGCTAAAGTCGAGTATTCCGTAGCCGAAGCGGTTCTCAATTAGGATCCAAGCCACGTCTAGGTGCATGTTCCACCCAGCGGGAGTAACATGAATACTTTGATGTAGATAACGCTGACATCTCTGAGCGAATGCAATAAAACCGCCTTCCTCTTGAGATATACTAGGTCCTGTCAAGCGCTTATGTACAATCCTTTGCCACACAAAATTGGGTGAACTCAAGATTCACAAGTATTATATTCGTACGGGCAGTGTTCACTCTGTATCGAGCAACCCCTAGTAGACATCAAGTGCCTATTTTATTTCGTGTTAAGTGATATAATTTTTCCATCATGAGATAAGCCATTCCAACTGGGTCAAACCGTGTCTCACTGAAAAAGGCTCCCGAGCATATTCCAATAGGATTGATTCAGAGCCAGTGAGTCCAAGATTAACCAATTCTATATGGCCTGCGATTCTTCAGATCTGGTCGATGTACTGGCTAGCTCCCGAGCCTTCCACTGCCCGTAGCAGGGTTTCGAAACATTCGCCGGATTGATTGAGTGCCTTGCCAAAATTACCAGAATTGGCAATTCTTCGAAGTCGGTTTATAGCCGGCGGACTAGCTTCTGAAGCCCGGTTAAAGTGTTTGAAGCTCCGATTGGATGGATTGCCGATATCTAGGGCTTAGCGTCTGCTCAGGTCTGCACCAGACACTAGCACGACCGTTATGTCAACTTATGTGAAACCTACGGTAAGGCGTAAGCACGACCCACAGTAAAAAATACGGGGAACCAGTAGGGCATAATCGAACAACAGGCATATGGCTTAGGAGATCAGTATAATCAGTATAATCAGTAGAGTTAGATCAGGGTCACGAACGATCTTTATGGGAGTCGTCACACGACGCTCCAAGACAACAGCAGAGGTGGTCTGGAATAGGTTCAGCGGTTCTTAGAATATCAGAAGCTCCGACGATTTTCTGCAGACCTCCAGCCTCCACCGGAAATGCCACTGCCTCTTTGGACCATTCGTGCTCAAATTGAACAATTACTTAGCCGTCATGGACGAGCAGGTGTGTTCTGAGCAGATATAATAAAATAGTATCTGACTTGCCGCAGTGTAAAACTATTTTCCAGGCACTGGACAACTCACCCGAAGATCAACGCAATCCCATTCTTGACCGAATCTTCAGCCGGGTGAATTCAAATTAATGCCTACAGAAAGCGGCGTCGGGCTTTCTACAATTGGTTTGCATCTAACGGATGGACCGCGCCCACTGTTACCCAGGGGAACATTGCAACTTCAGCAATTTTCGATTCAACATGAGGGATTCTTGAAGCTTTAATATGCCGACGGCCTACCGAAACCTCTTACTGTCCTTCATCGTCAATTTGACATACCTAAATTGAAGGTACCACCGTCTTATAATCCCTTGGAGAACGACGAGCAAGAACTCGAGCAGCTATTAAACGCCCTTGCAAAGAGCCATAGCAGCGATGAGTACCTTGTCGCGATGGGACACTACTCGGAGATCTACCAAAACCTTGGCTTGATAGAGCCAGGTTTGTAGCCTGGGCAACGTCTTCTAAGAGCCGCGAAGAATATTCCTGGACTGCAGTCTGAATACCTTTACGTCTCAAAGGGTCTGGCCGTAGCAGTAATCCATAAAGAGAACATGGCCTTGGATTCCAAGAACTTAACTACGCAGGCTGCGATAAAGTTTGGTTGGTCGTCAGCCCGAGTTCATCAATGCGGTTTGAAAGCCTTATGGTCCAGAGATTTCAGCTTGAACCACATTGTTCTCAATTTGTGTGTCATTTGGAATATATTCCGTTTCCTTCTTGGCTGAAACAGCACGGGGTAAGGTTCCGGGTAGTTCGTCAAAAGCCTGGCCAAGCCGTCGAGATTTCATCCGGAGCATACCATGCTGTCATGACTCTTGGAGAAAGCTGTGCCGGAGCAATTAATTGCTCGCCCGATGATTGGAACCCGCCTCGATACTTTGCGCAATTCTCCATGACACCAACGAGACAAGGATTCGGCTGCAATATGTTTCTCCCACAGAGCTGGCTAGACGGCCACTGGACGTGCCTACGTTACTTTCCTCGTTTGAGAATTTCGTGAGCGTTACTCTTGACTAGCCGCCACTGGACTTCATATTGGAATGCGTCGGGTGCGCGCGCCGTCTACGACCAGTCTGCCGACAAATAGACCGCTCTGCCCGATATGCCGGAGGGGCGAGCCATTGGCAGCGCAGTAATCATGGGTGTCGGCGGGATCATATCTCCCTGGTGGCCTCCTGAACACGAATCTCACCAACGATGCCGAAGGAACCACCACGGCCATTTCTACATTGTACAACGTCAGAATTCGAGAACGCATGGTTCTTCCGGGCTTGCCTGCTCCTCATACTGGCAAAGGTCAGAATGGCAACATGCTGTATATTCTTGGTGGACGATTGCAGGGGCACTGGAATGTCGTCGACACGGTCTTCGAATATAACCTCCGCTCTTACTACTGGTCTACGGACTTTGCCTCCATGCCAACTCGTTGTACTAGGTGTGTTTCTACGACTATCAGACTTAAGATGTTTACTTTAGGTGACGAGGGTGATCCTGACACATACGATATACCAATGTCTGGCCTCAGATGCAGGCTTATGGTGCCGTCAGGAACGCATGGACTAGCTACACGGACATGGCTACGCCAGCCCATGGAACCGCTGCTATGGCGTACAATGACGAGATCACTATTCCAATTGGAGAGCTAGAGACGAGTGACGACACTATCTTCTCTTAAGAGCAAAGCCCCCGAAAAAATCGCTGATGCCTTCATGGTTCTCGATATCGAGAACCATTGAAACATCTGCCTCGAATTAGTACGCAAAACAAATTGAAAGGAGACATCACTTACAATTATCTGGACGGATAATTGCGATTGTACCTTTCTCAGGGTGGACTCCATAGAAATCATATGCGTGTCCATGTCCACCATGATAGCTTTCATCGTCAATATAAATCTTATGTAAGTCTAAACGCGTCATTAGAAGGCTCAACAGATAATCGGGGTTAGCCCTACCTCTCATCTGCCACTTGCCAGTCACAGGCCAGAAGCACTGTGGTATTTGCTCCTGATCTATCTTCAATCGTTCGCCAAAGAGGACTACAATTACTTCAATGAAGCTGTCGATGTCTGAGCCGGGAGGTAAATGTTTCTGAATAAGACCGCCGTCCGAGAAGAGGTATTCCCCAAGCTGGTATATTAGTACATAAGCCAATTGATTTGAAGCATAGCTTACCTGATTCAGTTTTCTGGAAGCCGCATCCTGACGGATGTCTCCTGCAAAAATCACAATTCTCCAACGTCCGTCCGAAGGTAGAGCCCTGACTAGTTGCATTGGAAATGCATCGCAGAATCGTACCACCTGTACACTCGGAAATCGCATCCCAGCTATGAGATTTGTCGCCAATTGTTGGCTGCTTCTTTTCGCCCGAGTTATAGAAGAATCATCATAAGTGACTGTCAAGCCAGCTGTAAAAGCCTCCGCTTTGACAAAGATCTCGCTGAAGTCAATGTTGCCGTCGGCGTCAAGGACACCACCCGCATCTTTACCCATTGAGGCCATTTGTTTTGCCCATACTTTGTCCCAGTTAATCAAGATCTCAGCTATCCTCTGCCGCTCGATGACGTAGGTCTTTAATAGCTCCGGCCCTGTTTGCCCTTTCAGGATTGACGCGAGTTTCCATCCAATGTTATATCCATCTTGCAAACTGACATTCATACCTTGACCAGCCTTGGGAGAATGCGTATGGCATGCATCTCCTGTTAAGAAAACGCGATTAGCTTTCGAAAAGTGGTCTGCAAGGCGCTGTCCTATTGAATAAGCCGACCACCAGAACGTGTCTGCGAAATCAACCTGATATGGGCGGAAAATCTGACGGGTTGCAGCTTGTAGGTCTTCTAACTTCACTTTCTTTGCCACTGTCCCGTGGGGAAGCTCTATGTAAAATCGGTTCATAGACCCTCCTTCTCGAGGTATAAGAATCATACTGCCCGCTTCGGATTGCAATACCACCTGTTTTCTGATATCCGGAAAGTTGGTCCGAGGAAAGATGTCCATGACACCCCATATCGAATCAGAAGTATCTCCAGTCATTTTGAAACCAAGCGACCTTCGAACAGCACTGTGTGCACCATCACAGCCCTAAAGACAGTTACTTGACGATTCAATGAGGACACTCAACTACCTAATGGATATGGGGAGATGTACTAGGGCATATTTCGCCTCGAATGTCTCCTTTTTTCCGTCTTTTTCTGTCACCACAGCCACGGGATAAGCATCCGGATCGTTCGCTTTCTCTTCATCAACCTTCACTTCCAAAACTTTATACCCATAGTCTACTTCTTGTCCGTTGAACCTCTTCATAGCCTCCAGCAACATGCCATTAAACCTTGCCTGACTCAAAATAACACGAGGCAGATGTGACAACCCTGGGTGCGTAGCTGCGGCGCTCCTCGCCCTCACAACACCGCCTCCTTTTCCATCTGGATTCCAAAAGGCCACTTCAACATTATGATAACCTTCTCGTAGTAACTCCTCAACCATCCCAAAGCTTTCGAAGATCTCCACCGATCGGACTTGGGCGCCATCGGCTTGTCCGATTTCCAGCGGTCCAGAGCGGGAATCTACAATTTTGCACCGGACTCCACATCGCGCCAGCCAGGTCGCGGCGCTGAGCCCTGCCGATCCGCTGCCACAGACGAAGACGTCGACTCTGTTGTGCATTTTTGCGTGCAGTTTGTTATTTCAGATAGAGATATATACACCTAGGTGATGGCGGCGGGCTTGAAAAACAAGTGCGTCTTAAAAGACGAACATTAAAAAAAATGTGATAAAATCCCGAAAGGCCGTGCCTCACTCGTTTGCATTATTAGAAATCTAAACATAATGGGCCGACTCGGAGCCCACGGTTTTCTTTTTCGTGCCTTCTTCCCTTGGGTACATAGGTAAGCCCCCTTTTTTTCAGAAATCTTCGGATACCGGCAAAAGTCGCTATGCTGTAGCGAACGGATCTTCGGGGGGGTAGGGGTAAAGAGCCGCTTATTTTCTTTGCCGAGTAGAACCCTCCTGGTCAAGTACGAGTACCTACAACGGCCGTGGTACCTTACGGTAGAAGTAGTACTCCAGCGAGTATGTGAGGGAAGGTGTATCACGAAATATTAACTACAGCATTCTTTCATTTGACTATAGTATAGCATTTTCGTATATTGTCAAAGTTACGTGTTCAAGCACAACGTGCTTTTCCCGCTTCCCAAGATACGAATTTGTAGTTGCGAACCCTGCTGTAATACATAGCACTACCGAAAAACAGCGATTCAGAAAACATGGAAATCATGTATTTTCTTTAGCGTTACGTTCAACGAACTCTCTCCGAGGTAACACTGCTCTGACAACGCCTGGGCATTACACGATATCCAATAACCAATGCAACTAGCGACGAGTAGTCGGATATAGGTTTGACGAACTTACTTCTCTAGCCATAGAGCGCCTTGAGCCTAGAAAATGAATTTTATCAAGAGGATTTCCACTATTTCCCAGTAAACACTAACCATCCAAGGAACGTTCAATGTGACACAACTATGTGCGCATCCGTAGACTCGTTCGAGAGTTGAGAGCTTAAACGTGTAGTAGATCCTCA